>ERZ1032446.1-NODE-1-length-292025-cov-13.433274_pt1 | contig 292025 bp, 247 predicted proteins | sample MGYA00518035_ERZ1032446 | MGnify/ENA primary metagenome ERZ1032446 (study PRJEB33718, sample SAMN03160204) | human skin metagenome | collected 2014-02-25 | study: EMG produced TPA metagenomics assembly of the PRJNA266117 data set (Human skin bacterial metagenome... | reverse complement strand
AGATTATCGCGGGCGAATCCGGCACCATCATTACCCCAGGTGGGAACTACGGTGGTCCCGATGACATCAACCAGCACAGCTACAAGAAATTGTAAATGTAGAGCGATAGCTCTATTGCCTTTCGGGACTACGTTCAATCAACGTATTCCGGCATTCTGTAGATGATGTGTTCGCGGGGAAGCGAGGAGCTTCCCCGCGAATCATTTTTGCAGCCAGACCTCATCATGGCGGGAGCGGCTAGGCCTCAAAGCAGCTGACCGGTCACCGGAGACAATCGCGGGCAAATACGCCCCCGTAAACGCCTTAAATCGGGGAATTTCAAAATGTTTTGCGCCGCGATGTCCGGGATGTTCCTCGAGAATCAAGCCGGGGGCATAATGGTTTTGGTCAGCCGTATTTTTGGCGAGCATGGGAGGACGATGCTAACCGACATGGAGAAAAACGCACTCGAGACGTTTAGGCCACAGGTCCAGATGCCCGCAGATTTCGTGAGTTTCTGGAGTAACACGCTACAGGAATCGCGCCAGATTCCAGTACTTGCTCAAATGCAGCGGGTCGATAGCCCGATAGAAACCCTCGAGTTCTACGATGTGACTTTCCCTGGATTTGCCGGTGAAAGCATCAAAGGCTGGCTGGCGGGGGTACCTGGATTTACGAAACGCGAGAACCAACCCCTTATCGTGGAATACCTCGGCTACGGGGTGGGACGCGGGGTCCCCGGAGAACGCATGTTTTGGCCTTCTGCCGGTTACGTGCATCTGATTATGGATAGCCGCGGTCAAGGCGGAGACTGCGGCACCGGGGGAGCCACCCCAGACCCGCACCCCGCTCCTCCACACGCCTTCGGATTCTTTACCCTGGGCGTCGAAAACCGCGAAACTTATTACTTTCGCCGTCTCATAACTGACGCTTACCGAGCCATTGACGCTGCCTTGACGCTAAACTTCATCGACCCGCGGCGAGTTTTTGTGGCTGGAGCGTCCCAAGGCGGAACCTTGGCGGCCTGTGTCGGAGCGCGGCACGAGGGCGTGAGGGCGGTACTGTCGGATTTGGCTTTGGGCAACGTGATGTATGGGGTTGGTCACAATGACCATATGCCATACCGGGAGGTGCAGCGTTATCTGCGAGCCTACCCGGACCGATACGACCAGGTCGAAACCACCCTGTCGTATTTTGATGCCGTCAATTTTGCGCGCCATGCCACGCGCCCGGCCTATTTCTCAGTGTCACTTAGCGATGAGTACGTGCCACCCGCCTGCACCTACTCAATTTTCAACGAGTGGAGCGGGGATAAAAGCATGGAAGTGTATCCCTTTAACGAACACGACGACCCCAACCTGCACCACCTGTTAAAGCAACACGCCTGGCTGGAGCAGTTTCACTAGTTTTCGATGGTGTCCCAGTCCGGGGCATGCGCTGAAAGTGGCGGCCTCCAATCGGGCGCCGATTGCGGGCCTGCCAGCAGGGCAATCTGGGCATTGACGCCCTTGACTGTGTCCAAGGCGAGTTTGCGCCCCGAGAAAAACCCGATAGCGCCGCCGATACCCAGGGGGATAAAACGCCCTACAACGTGTCCCGAAAGTTTTTTAGAAATCTTTTTCCCGGCAAACTGCGCTAAGGCCTTATTGACCGAGCTCAGGGTCGCGGACGCGTTATCGGCAACTTGCGCACGCGCCCAGTTCCAGATACCGAATCCGGCCTGGTCATAGACCAACTTGCTGGCCTCATCCCCAAGTATCGCCGAGAGAACCAAAGTCTTGCGGGCTTCCAAGTTTTGGGTGGGAATGCCCGAAAGCCGCGCCATCGTCAACACGTAAAGCGCCGTGTTGGCGGCAAATACGCTCAGCTCCACCCCGGTTAAAGCGGCCCCAATAGCCAGCCCGGAGCCGGGAACCGCGGCTCCCGCTCCCACTCCTGCGGAAGCGGTTTGGGATACCCGCACGTAGCGCCGTGTCACCAGGTTCATCAGCGCGGGCGTGGAAATGCCCGGGTGTTTATCCAGTAACCGAGCAATCGTCCACTCAATATGCCGTTCCGGTAGGGCCAATACGGCATCCAGCAGGGCATCGGTGTCTTGGGGTAGTTTCTGCATATAACCAATCTATCGCGATGAGCACAATTTCTCGCGAGGGGGCAGTTTGTCGAGGGGCGGTTAGAACAAGGTTCCTTGGATACCCGTGCCCCGAGTATCTAGCGGTGTAGCGGATGCAGCGGGGCTGGGAGGAGCCGTGTTCACCGCAGGCTGGGGGCGGGTGGATAAGTTGCGCAGCTCGGGGCTTAAACCCGGACCGGTGTGGGGGGAGAGTCCCTGCTGATAGGCGGTGGCAGCTCCACGAGCCAGTTGGTCAACTTTCTCGTTCAGGGTGTGTCCGGCGTGGCCTTTCACCCAGCGGAAGTCTACCGTTCGCCCTGCCAGACCCTGATCTAAACGTTTCATCAGGTCATCGTTCAACACCGCTTTGCCGTCAGCCTTGCGCCAGCCCCGGCGTTTCCATCCCGGCATCCACTTGGTTACCGAGTTGATGACGTATTGAGAATCACATAGGAAATGAATGGTCAGATTAGGAATGCCAGAGGTTTGCTCCAAAAAATCCACCACTGCCATCAGTTCGCCGCGGTTGTTAGTGGACTTGGCCCAGCCCCCTGCCGCCCAACAATTTTCGTCAACGTACCATGCCCATCCGGCTGGTCCGGGGTTGCCCAAGGCAGAACCATCCGCCGCCACTGTGATTTCCATGCTCCCCATCCTAAGGGGAAACAGTTTGAAAACGACACTGAGGCTTGCCCGCTGCCGAACAGGCTGAGGATTTTAACTACCCTGGGTACGTGTAGACTTAATGGTGAAAACAGAATAGTGGATCGATTGTAAAGGAATAGAAAGTGACAGCTTCAGACAATCCTCGCCCTTGGGAAAACTTGGCAGAGGAACCGAACGAAAATTGGCGCGAGCGCAAAGGCGAGTCTCGCGAGAACGAAGAGGCAGGCCGCGAGTCACGCGGCGATAAACGAGATAATGAACGCAAAGGCCGCGGGGGTTTCAAAGGCGACCGTAAGGGTGGATACAAGTCAGGCGGCAAGTACGGCCGTGATGATCGCGGCGGAAAACGCGGTGGCTACTCGGGGCGCCCTCGTCGCGATAATGACCGCGACGACCGGGGGGGACGCGCCGGTCGCGATGACTGGCGGCGTGATGATCGCGGAGGCAAACGTAACTTTGAACGAGGTGGGGAGCGACGCGACTCGGGTCGTTCGGGCTTCCGTTCCTCTGGCTCACAACGATCCCGCTACGATGATCGGGGGTACAACCGCAGTCATACCGGATCGGATAAACGCGGTCACGGCACTACGGGACGCTCTCGATACCTGGAGATCCCGGCCTCGATTACTTGGGATATGTTGGATAAAGAGGCTTGGTCCCGGCTCAGTCCGCTACCGAAAGAAACCGCGGAAAACGTGGCTCGGCACTTGGTCATGTCCGCGGAGCTTTTCGACACGCAGCCTGAACTCGCTTATGAATATGCCCGGGCGGCCCTGAAAATGGCTTGGCGTATCGACGTGGTTCGCGAAGCTGTTGCTTTGACCGCCTATGCCTGTGGCAAGTACAGCGAAGCGCTGCGCGAAGTGAAAACTGCCCGGCGGATGAGCGGTGTCGAAGTGTTGAAATCGGTGGAAGCGGATTCGGAACGCGGTCTGGGACGTCCCGAAAAAGCGTTGGAAATCATTAAAGCTGTCAAGCCAGGGGACCTGGACCGAACGGAACATTTTGAACTCGCTCTGGTGGAGTCCTCCGCACGGGCAGATTTGGGTGAATATGAGACCGGACTGGCTGTTATTGAAGCGGCCTTGGCCCAGGTGGATCCCGATTCAGAGAGCTTTGAATACGGACGGTTGCTCAGTGTGAAGGCTGACCGGCTGCGTGAACTGGGACGGGATGAGGAAGCTGATGCCGCGCAGGCGCTCATTCCGAGGGAGCCGGAGGACGTCGAAATCCTGGATATTCAAGAAGCTGAAGAAGCCGAACAGCGGGCTAATCCAACTACCCTGCAAGGGGCGAACGTACCGCTGGCTCAGCTGTACCCGCTGTTGCTCACCGATTTGGATGGGGTGACCTGGAACGGGTCTCAGCCGGTAGACGGGGTGGGGCAAAGTATTTCTGCAGGGCGCGAATTGGGCGGAAAGTTCGTGTTCCTGACCAATAATGCAGCGCGCGTACCGCAGGACGTGGTGGCGAAATTGGCTGCTGCCGGGGTAGAGGCCAGTCCTGATGACATTGTGACCTCGGCTCAAGATGGGGCTGCGAAGCTCAGCGAACTGCTGGAGCCGGGCGCGAAAGTGCTGTGCGTGGGCGGCGAGGGCGTGCCGCAAGCTGTACAGGCGGCGGGCTTTGAAGTCGTGTCCACGGCGGATCAGGAGCCTGCCGGGGTCTTGCAAGGGCTCGGTTTTGAGGTGGGCTGGGCCGAGCTGTCCGAAGCCTGCTACGCCATCGCGAATGGCGCCAAGTGGGTGGCCACGAACATGGATTATGCCCTGCCGACCGAAAAAGGCCGCGGTATCGGCAACGGTTCCCTGGTGGAAGCGGTGCGTCGGGCCACCAAGAGCGAACCGATAGTGTGCGGTAAACCGGAAACCTCCATCTACGATTTAGCGATTAACCGCTGTCAGGACTACCTGATGAACAATGAGGAAATCGCCGCGGAAGTTAAAGCCAACGAAGAAGCCGCTGCTGCTGCGCGAGAGCAAGCCAGGCAGGCTCGTGAAGCGAAAGCGGATCCGGATAGCGAACCCGTAGTTCTCAGCGAAGCGGACCTGGCGAAAGAAAAAGAATTCGACCGGGTGAAAGCGGCAGAACGCAAACACCGGATTTTGAAGCGACACGCGCTGGCCATCGGTGATCAGCTGGCTACAGATATCGTCGGGGCAAACAACGCCCAAGTGGCGTCTTGCGTGGTACTGACCGGACTCACGCAGCCTCGCGACCTAGTGATGGCTCCGCCAGCCCAAAGGCCCACTTTTGTGGGGTTGGATTTGACCGACCTGACAGTACCGATTGAACGCCCGGAACTGCGTAATCGCGGCTGGTGGTACACCGAAAACACGCGGGCTCGCGTGAACGGCCACGATATTGAAGTCCGCGGCCTGGGGGTGTTGAGCGAGGACGGCACGGTCGTATCCCTAGGGGAGTTTCGCGCTATTCTGGCAGCCGTCTGGTATGCCAGGGAGCAAGGTAATCGGGTGGATTGCCCCGAGTTTAGCGTGGTTCGTGAAGTCGAACGCGACTATGGCGAGGGGGACGACCTAGACCTCGACGAAGTGGATTCACGCCGTGACGATTCCGCACCGGCAGTGGAACAGAGGACGGCAGATGATGAATAATCAGGTTCCCACTCCTGCCACGTTGAACGCTCAAGACCTGCATGATTACCGGGAAGAAATAGAAGCCGCCCATGAGGTGTCCTTGGAATCACAGTTGGAACTGCTGCAAAAGGTAGCCGCCGACCTGCAGACCGTCTTAAACGGGGATGAGGCGCAGTCAGCAAATCATGGTTAAACGCGCGAGGTTGGACACGGAGCTGGTGCGTCGCCGCCTGGCGCCCAGCCGTACCCAAGCGGCACAGATGATTACCACCGGTCAGGTGCTGGTGGACGGTCAGGAGGCCCTGAAACCCGCCCGACAGGTGGAGTTGAGTTCCGCTATCGTGCTGCGTGACCCTGAAACGGTCCACTACGCGTCTCGGGGTGCTCACAAATTGTTGGGGGCGCTGGACTACCTGGAACTTTATGGCCCATCAACCCCGGTGATAGAAGGTGCGGTGTGTCTCGACGCGGGTGCCTCCACGGGAGGATTTACGGACGTCTTACTGCGCCGCGGTGCCGCCAAAGTGTTTGCGGTCGATGTGGGGTACGGCCAACTGGCGTGGAACTTGCGCAGCGACATCAGGGTCGTGAATCTCGAACGAACCAACGTGCGCACGCTGGATTCCGCCCTCATCGACCCGCCCGCAGACCTGGTCGTGGGGGATTTATCCTTTATCTCACTCGGTTTGGTTCTGCCGGCGCTGCAACGTGCCGCCAACCCGCAGGCGCAGTACCTGCTGATGGTGAAACCCCAGTTTGAAATCGGCCGTGACAACTTGGGGCGCGGGGGTGTGGTCAGGAATCCAGACGATCGCGGACAGACTGTTAAGAACGTTGCGCGCCAGGCTCACGAGGCCGGACTGGCGGTGCTGAACGTGGCTCCTGCCGGGCTGGCCGGTCCCAGCGGTAATGTTGAATACTTCCTTTACCTCACCGCGCAGTATACGGCCCGGCAACAAAACCTGCCAGACTTGGAGGGGGAATCGTTGGACACCGCCGTTGGGGAAGCTATTGCCAGAGGGCCTCAGCCATAGACGTCTGGGTCCTAATGTCCTGGTGGTGTGAGAAAATTAAGTAAACAGAAGGGAAAGTTATGGAACAGGAAGTTCGGGGCAAGCCGGGTGGCGAGTCGCCGGAGCAGCCGCAAAACTGGGATGACACGTGTCAGGACATGGGGGGATACGCGGATTGCTGCGGGGCCAGCGAGGCCGCGCCCACTTGTGAATACCAACCTCCCAGCCCGCAGTTGGTCCAGAAATATGCACGAAAGGCCCAGTCCGGTGAATAAAAAACGAACCATTATGGTGTTTCACCACCATTACCGCCAGCCCGCTATTGTGGCGGCGGCCAGTGTCCGCGGATACCTGGAAAATGCCGGAATCACCGTAGTGGACCGCACGAGTTCGGAACCAATCGACCTCATCATCGTGCTGGGTGGGGACGGAACCATTTTGGAGGCCGCGAATATCGCCCATCGTCAAGGTGTCCCGGTCATCGGGGTGAATTTGGGCCACGTCGGGTTCCTCGCCGAAGCAGAGGAAGAAGAACTTGATGAACTTTGCGAGCGGGTGGTGCGCGGCGACTACCAGGTAGAACGCCGAATGTGTATTGACGTGGAAGTGCGTCACCCTGACGGTTCGGTGCAATCAGAATGGGCGGCCAATGACATCGCGGTGTTGAGCACCGATAAAGGCCACCCCGCACTTTTGGCTTTTGGTGTCGACGGGGAAGCGGTTTCCGAGTACGGCGCGGACGGTTTGATTGTGTCGACTCCCACCGGATCTACCGCCTATAACTTTTCGGTTGGCGGACCGGTGGTGTGGCCTGATGTGCAAGCCTTGGTGCTGTCCCCGCTGGCCGCCCACGGTTTGTTTACCCGTTCCCTGGTGCTGGGACCGTCATCGGTGCTAGAGATTCAAGTTCTTCCTCAACAGGTGCAAGACTGCGAAGTCTGGGCTGATGGGAGACGTATTTTGCCCGCGCCATTGGGTTCCTCTATTCGGGTCACCAAATCCGCTACCGATATGCAGCTGGCGCGGTTAGTATCCCTGCCGTTCTCGGCTCGGTTGGTGAAAAAGTTTGGTTTGCCCGTGGGAGGGTGGCGAGGTCGCTAATGCTGGAATCGCTGCGGATTGAGAATTTGGGGACGATTAGCTCCGTTGCCTTGGAGTTTGGTCCGGGGTTTACCGTCATTACCGGCGAGACCGGGGCCGGTAAGACTATGCTGCTGACCTCGCTGGACTGGTTGCTGGGGGCGAAAGTCGAGCCTGCGCTGGTTTCTCACGGGGCCCAAAAAGCCGTGGTGGAAGGCAGTTTCCTGGTAGATGGTGCGGCCGGGGCGGTCGTGGAAGAAGCCGGCGGGGTGGTTGAGGACGGCGTTGCCGAGGTGTCAAGAGTGGTGCCCCTAGCTTCACGTTCCAAGGCTCACCTGGGAGGACGCACGGTTCCTGCCGCTATTTTGGGGGAGTTTGGTTCCAGCTTGGTGTCGGTTCATGGTCAAGCCGCGCAGGGCCGGCTGCGCACCGAGCGAGCCCAGCGCGATGCTTTGGACGCTTATGGAGATGCCGCCCATCAGCGGGCTTTGGAACAATATCTTCAGGATTGGGAGGTTTTGAGCCTCGCCCAAAAGGCTTTTACCGAGTGGGAAACCAGCGCTGAAAAGCGCGAACACCGCCTCGAAGTGCTGGAACGATTTTGTGAAGAGTTCGACAGTCTGAGGCCTGAGGACGGCGAATTCACGGAACTTAGTGCCAGCGTCGCGAAACTTTCTAACGTGGAAAGTTTGCGTGAAAACGTCGCGGCGGCGCTGGCGGCTATTGAAGCGGATTCCACCCCGGCAGCCACCGATTTGGTCGCCGTGGCCACCCGGGCTCTACAGCGGGCGACGGAAGAGGACCCGAGCTTGCAAGAGGTCGCGCAAAGCGTGAGCGGGGCCGGTTATGCTCTCGATGATGCGGCCCGCGAACTGGGGGTTTATCTGCAAGATTTGAACGCTGACCCAGAGGCGCTCCAAGAGGCGTTAAGCCGACGGGCCGCATTTACCGATTTGAGTTTGCGCTTGGGGGTGGAACCGGAACGCTTGGGCACGGCCTGGCGAGATACCGCTACGGAGTTGCAGGGTTTGCAGGGCGGTACAGAGCATTTAGAGCAACTGCGCCTCGAGATGGAGTCTGCGGCGCATGCCGTAGAACAGGCGGGGGCAAAACTGCATGAGGCTCGCGAAAAGACAGCGCGTGCGCTCAGCAAGGCGATTAATGCGGAACTGGTGGATTTGGATATGAAGGACACGCGGGTCACCGTGGAAGTTCGTCAGGGGGAGCCGGGTGCCCACGGAGCCGACCGCATTGAGTTCATGCTGCGTCCCCACCCGAAAGCCCCCGTGCTGGCCTTATCCAGCGCGGCCTCCGGTGGGGAACTTTCCCGTATCATGCTGGCTCTGGAAGTGACCCTGGCGGGCAGAGGCTCCCGGTTATCCCAAGCCGGCCAAACCCTCCAGAACTCGCAAAGCACCGAGGCGCGCGGCACTTTCGTGTTCGACGAAGTTGATGCGGGGATTGGCGGGCAAGCTGGCATCGAGGTTGGGCGGCGGCTGTCGCGTCTGGCTCAGGACTACCAGGTCATTGTGGTAACCCACCTGGCGCAGGTAGCGGCATTTGGAGACTGCCAGGTACAGATCACTAAGAGCGGCGGGCAGAGCCAGATCACAGTTTTGGATCAGGAATCACGGCGTGAGGAGCTGGCGCGGATGATTTCCGGGACAAAGCTCACAAAAACGGCGCTTGCGCACGCCGATGAGTTAATCGAACTGGCTCGTGTGGGACAATCGGAGTCATGATGGCAGTGTTTCGCCGAAAACGTAATCAAAAGACAGGAGCCAGCCTGGGCGGTCTGGTGCGCATCGATACGCGTACCAAAAACCTGACAAAACGTCTGGGTGCCGGGGAAGTCGCCGTTATCTCGCACCAGGATTTGGACTGGGTCGCGGCGGAGTCGCTGAAAGCAATCGAACCTGCCGCAGTACTGAACGCGGAAAAGTCCACCTCTGGACGTTACCCCAATCAAGGACCAAAAGTCCTCATCGAGGCGGGGATTCCCCTCATTGACGATTTGGGTTCCGACATTATGAGCCTGAAGGAAGGCCAACGGGTCGAAATTCGGGACAACCAGGTATTTTGTGGCGGGAAACTCGTTGCGGAAGGGGTGCGGCAAACCGAAGAAACGAACGCCGCCAATATGGAGGCGGCGAAGGCTTCTCTGGGAGTCCAGATTGAGGCTTTCACCGCCAACACTATGGAATACCTGAAAAAAGAACGGGATTTGATTCTTGATTCTGTGGGTGTGCCTGATTTGCGGACGAACTTTTCCGGACGCCAGGTTTTGATGGTGGTGCGCGGTTACAACTACAAAGAAGACCTGCTGATGCTCAAGCCTTACATTCGCGAGTATCGTCCCATTCTGATTGGGGTGGACGGCGGAGCGGATGCGCTGCTAGAGAACGGTTTGAAGCCCGACCTGGTGGTGGGCGATATGGACTCCGTGACCGATAAGGCATTGACTTGCGGGGCCGAAATCGTGGTACATGCCTATCCCAATGGGAAAGCTCCCGGCTTGTCCAGGGTGCAGGAACTCGGGGTGGACCATGTGGTATTCCCTGCGGCGGGCACGTCCGAGGACATCACCATGCTGTTAGCTGATGAGAAAGGCGCGGAACTCATCGTCGCCCTGGGGACACACGCTACCCTGGTGGAATTTTTGGATAAAGGGCGTGCTGGAATGTCCTCAACGTTTTTGACTCGCCTGAAAGTCGGCAGCAAACTCATCGATGCCAAGGGCGTTTCCAAACTTTACCGTCCCCGGATTACGAACTGGCAGATGGGCTTATTGGTTGTGGCCGGTTTGCTGGCAATGCTGGCGGCGCTGGGTTCAACTACTGGCGGACAGACCTTCATAGGATTGGTAGCTGCGAATATGGATGCCTGGTGGCATGGCCTGAGGGGCTTGATTGGTTAAAGGCGAATTTGTGAAAGTTAGATTGGAAGAAAACTTATGATTGATTTTCGGTATCACCTGGTTTCCCTGGTGGCGGTTTTCTTGGCTCTCGCGGTGGGGATTATCCTCGGCGCCGGGCCGCTGGCTGATCCCATCGGGGATACTTTGACTGGCCAGGTCGACAAGCTCCGTGAAGATCGCAATCAACTCAATGAGCAACTGACCCAGGCCCAGTCTCAAATCAATGTGCAAGACCAGACGGTAGAACAGTTCGCGCCGCGGATATTCAACGGATTCCTGCAAGGCACGGAGGTCGCCCTGGTGGTGTTGCCCGACGCTGAAGCCGAAGATGTGAAAGCCGTGAGCGAAATCGTCACCGCGGCGGGCGGCACTATCAACGCTCAGATTAACCTGCAAGAAAACTTTTTCGCCCCCGCAAAACAGGCTTACCGGGAGGCGCTTTCCGGTCAAATTAGGCAGTATCTGAGCGATACCACCCGCGCCACCACCCCGGAATCCACCCTGGCCGCCGCTATCGGTCAGTTGATTTTCAACGGCCAAAACGATTCGCTTTCGGGAATCCTGACGGTGGAAGAAACCCCCCTCATCCAAGTCGCTAATCCGGCATCCCAGCCGGCTCGCGCCGCGATTATCGTGGGTCCCGGACCGCTGGAGCCACAGAACGAGAAACAGCTGAAGGCCTTGGAAAAACGGACCAAGAACCTCATAGAGTTCGCTCAGACTCTCAACACGTTTGCCTCGGGAGTGGTTCTTTACGGTTCGGCGCAGGGCGAGAATGACCTGCTGACCAAGGTGCGGTCGGGTGGAAACCCCGTTCCCACGGTGGATAGCATCGGTACGAAAACTTCGCTCCTTTCCCTGCCTTTTGCTTTGGTGGCCCGCATGAATGGCACCGTTGGAGCCTGGGGGAGCGAACAGAATGCCTCGGCGTTGGTGCCGCCCTTTACGGAAGTCCCCGCTCCACCTGCCCCGGCTGAGGCGCCCGCCGCGCCGGCACCGCAGTGAGCACAGATCAAGCAGTCCAGGAACTAAACCGGAAGGCGAGTTATGCAGATTAACTTCCAGCGCACGAATTTTCACGGCCGGAAAGTGAGCCTGTGGGGTGGGACAGCGGTCGGCATCCTGTTGCCGGTGGCTCAGATTATTTCGGGACGGGGTAATTGTGCGGCGCTGCGGGTCGCCGTGGCCGCAGCTGGCAGTGGTGCAGCGGGGTTCTTTGACGATATGTCAGACAGTGACACCACCAATAAATCCACGAAAGGTTTGCACGGTCATATTGGGGCTTTGAAAGAGGGCCGGTTAAGCCCCGGCTTGGTTAAAATGCTGGCCCTGATGGCTACGGGAGCTGTGGCAGCTCGACCCCGCCGCGATATTTGGGGCTGGATGATTCAGGCCGGAGTCATCGCCGGGAGCGCGAACCTGGTCAATCTGCTGGATCTCAGACCGGGGCGAGCCCTCAAAGTGGCGCTGTTGGGGGGTGCGGCTGGATTCTGGCCCGCTCGCAGCGGGTGCTACTGCGCGCGTCGGCGTATGGCGGCAACGAACTGTGCCGTTATCGCCGCGGCCTTGCCCTTAGACCTCCGCGAAGTCACCATGCTGGGCGACACGGGCGCCAATGCGCTGGGAGCGGCCTTGGGAGCCACCTGGTCGCAAGGAAGAACGACCCGCACCAACCTCGTGACCTTGGCTGTAATCGCCGCCCTAACCCTGGCTAGTGAAAAAATCAGTTTCTCGAAAGTCATCGACAGCCACCCGGTATTGAAAGCCGGGGACGACTGGGGGCGTCTGCCCGCATAGCGGCCGCGCAGACACGGCGCGTTACGTAAAACAGCTTGAAAGGTGCGTTAGTCGATTTGAGCAAGCGTGAGCAAACTGTCACGAACCCGGTGGCGGCCTTAGCGGGGGCGGCCGGGACCGTAGCGGTGATGACGCTAATCTCCAGAATTTTCGGTTTCGGCCGATGGTTGGCCCAAGCCACTTGGGTCGGGGCGGGTACAGTCGGCAACGCCTACGCTTCGGCGAACCAAATCCCCAACGTGATTTTTGAAGTCGTGGTCGGGGGTGCTTTGGCTTCCATCACCATCCCCCTGTTGGCTCAAGCCATTGCTGGCTCACTGAAAGACGAAGTGAACCGCCTCGCCTCAGCGCTATTTACCTGGACATTGACCCTGCTGGTTCCACTGGGTTTGCTGGTTTTCGTGGCCGCCGAACCCATCTCCGCTGTGCTACCCGTTTCAGTGGGCTCCGACATCGCTACCCAAAATGCGCTGACCGCGTATTTCCTGCGGGTTTTTGCTCTGCAGATTCCGCTCTACGGAATAGCCGTGGTGCTGGGGGGAATCCTGCAAGCCCACCATCGCTTTGCGTGGCCTGCCCTGATGCCGGCGTTTTCCTCCATCGTCACCATCGTCGCTTATGCTGCCTACGGCGCTCTCAGTGGCTCCAACCCGACCGAATACACCGCTATCGCCGCCCTGGCGTGGGGAACTACCGCGGGGGTGCTGGTGCTGAGCGTTCCGCTTTTTATTCCCGTCTGGAACGTGGGGGTGCGCCTCAAGCTCGTGTGGAAAATGCCGCGGGAGCAATTCCGCCAGGCCCTCGCTTTGGGAGCCTACGGCATCGGAGCGCTGCTTGCTGCCCAAGGTTATATGCTCGCCACGCTGTTCCTGACCCGGTGGGGTGGGGTGGAAGGCACTATCAACGTTTTTCAGTATTCCCAAGCTATCTACCTGCTACCCTATGCACTGTTCACCTTCCCGGTGGCGACAGTCGTGTTTCCCCTGATGACAAGGCATTTTGCGGCCGGGCAGACGGCAAAAGCGGGGGAGCTGGCCACCAGTTCCACTGCGTTGATTGCCGGTCTGTCTCTGTTGGGAGTCGCTGGTCTAATTGCGGTGGCGCCCGGTATGGCAGCCATTTTTGCGTGGAACCGTCCCATTCCGGGACTGGAAATGGCGGTAGTGGCGATGGCTCCAGCCCTGGTGGGCTACGCCCTGCTCTATCACCTGTCACGAGTGTTTATCGCCGTCAACCGGGCACGGCATTCTTTTTTCGCAGCGCTGCTAGGGTGGGGGATAGCCGCCGTGAGCGGGTGGCTGCTGATTCTCGTCTTGGCGCCTTCGCGCGGTAACGGCGTCGCCACGCTCATTGCTCTGGGTGTCGGCAATGCCTTGGGCATGAGCGCGGCCGGAGCCTACCTGCTGATTGTGTGGGGTCGCCTCCAGGTCGGCTCCCCGGTTCAGGTGTTGAAAGCCCTGTTGATTGCCGTTCCGGGAGCTGTCTTGGGCGGAGTCTTGGGACGCCTAGCATATGCGGGAGTCACTGCCCTAGATTTGCCTCTGGGGGTACTGTGGGCAACTCTCGGGGCCGGTCTGGTGACGGTAGCCTGTGCCTTGCCGGGATTGAAAATCATCGCTACGCCCTTTTGGAAACAAACCCGCTCGGCCCGCCACGCTCCCGAAACTGTTGAAACGACTGAGAACCTTGGGAAAAATCCACCCTCGCAGAATCCTCTCTCGGCAGAACCTGAAACAGAACGTTTGGAGGAGGGCGAATCGTGAAGATAACCATGGTGATGGGCGAAGCCTCACACTCGATGGGAACTTTCGTAGCGTCGCTGTCGAGTGCTTTGGCGGCGAAAGGCCACGATGTTCAGATTATTGCCGAACCTACCAGCGCCAAGCTGTATCGTCTCAAGAATGTTTTGCCGCTGTGGATTGTGAAACCGCGCAGACTGTTCCTGCTGGGTACGAATCTGCGGCGGTTGCGCCGGGCGCGAGACGTGTTCAAGGACTCTGATGTCATTCACGTCCACGGGCTGAAAGCGGCGCTGTATGCCCTGGTACTGACCATGTTTATTCCCAATACCCCGCCGCTTTTGGTGTCGCTCTACGAACTGAACGACGAACGCCGCGACACGTTCTGGCGGCGGTTGCTCTTTCGATGGATGGATAACCAGGCTTCGCTCATCTCGGGCTCCTCACTGCGCCTGACCGCAAAGATTGACCGGCAATCATCGGCGGATACCGACTCGGCGGTATCTTTCCTGGTCAGCCCCAGGGTAGAGAAACTCTTGCAAACCGGAATGCTCAATCGCAAGGAGCGGGTGGGCAACTGGGCCAAGCTGGCGGCCGCGGAACGGCTGCGCAACCGCGGCCAGCTGGTGCTGGGGATTGGCCCGATTGAGCAAGAAAAACGTTTTGACCGGTTTGTTCGTGCTATGCAGCGGGTGACCTATCCGGCCACCGGGGTGGTTATCGGGGACGGAGACCCCCAGCTGCTGGCGGGGCTGCGCTCCTACGGCAGCGATGCGCAGGTATCTTTCCTGGGGTGGCGTAGGTCCCTGGACACCTGGCTGCAAGCTGCGAGCGTGCTGCTCATTACTTCCGAATGGGAATCGCGGGGTTTCATCGCCCAAGAAGCCATGAGCTTGGGACTGCCGATTGTGGCTGCTCCGGTCGGGAAATTACGTGACATTTTGCTGCCGGAGGGGGTGGCGATGGACAGTCAACAGGGTGAGAGCCTGGTCAGGGGGGAACAAACCGCGGGGCAGTCCAATGACCCGGAACTGGGAATCGGCAGTCTCGTGGTGGACGCAGACGATGCCGATGCGACAGCTCAAGCCATCACGAAACTACTGGCCAACCCCAGCATCTGGTACGAAAAACAAGAGTCTGCCCGGCATCGCGCCGCCACCTGGCCGACCACCGACCAAGTCGCCAGTGAATGGCTGGGATTCTATCGGCGCTCCCAAGCGGGTCAGTCCCAGCGAGAAAACCACAGTACCCCGGAACCGCAAACAGGAGAGCAGAAATGAGTGAGACCACATCGCGTATAGAACCGCTGGAGGATAAACAAACCGAGTTTCCCGTGGTGGATTCTCTGGAGGTGTTTCGGGGCAAGGTATTTTCCATGCTCACCGAGCGGGTTCGCTACGGTGATGGGGTGGCGATGCGGGATTTTGTGAAGCACCCGGGGGCGGTCGCTATCGTTCCGCTGCGGGAAGGCTCGGACAGCACTTCGGCAGAGCCGGAAGTGCTGCTGATTAACCAGTATCGTCACCCGGTGGGGGCGACTCTTTGGGAGATTCCCGCGGGATTGCTGGACATCGCGGGGGAGGATCCGCTGCGGGCGGCGCAACGTGAGCTGGAGGAAGAAGCCGATTTGCACGCTGCTCGGTGGGACGTGCTGGTGGATTATTTCACCACGCCGGGCGGGTCTTCCGAAGCTCTGCGCGTGTTCTTGGCCCGTGATTTGACACTGATTCCCGCTGTGGAGCGCAGTTTTCAGCGTGAAGCCGAAGAAGCGTTTATGACGCGGCGCTGGGTGGGGCTGCGTGAGGCGGTGGCAGCGATTTTTGCGGGACAGATACACAATCCCTCCGCGGTCGTCGGGATACTGGCTACGGCGCTGGCTCTGGGGTTGCCCGGCGTTTCCCCGGTGTCTTTGCGTTCGGTGTCAGCCCCGTGGTTTCGGAAAACCTCTTCGGATTAGACCCGCCGCCAGTCCGCTGAGCTACCGTCGTTCGAGGCGTTAGCCGACTTTGCTGGTCTAGTCCGGCCCGGAAAACTGATTTTTGACACACTCACGTTGCGCAAATTTTTTAATAAAACCGCAGTTTGGCGTATTTTGGCGGGTTTTAAGCAATGACTTGCTTGGGAAAATATGCTAGATTTAGGAAAGTCATTGTTGATGTAAAAATTTTGACGAAAGGGGAGCGGGATGCCAGCAATCGTGGATGATCAGGGCACCCGTCAAGTCGTTCTGGACCTAATCATTGAAAAAGGCCCTATTACTGCTTCTGTCTTGGCTAATATCCTCAAACTCACCCCGGCGGCAGTCCGCCGCCACCTCATCTATTTGGAGGACAGCGGGCAAATCGAGAACCTCGAATCGACCGGGAAAATCCGTGGCCGCGGGCGCCCCGCACGTCACTATGTGGCGACTGACGCCGGGCGCGCTACGTTGCCAGATGGTTATTCTCAGATGGCGAATAAGGCGCTGGACTACCTGCAGCAGGTTGCCGGCGACCAGGCAATTGAAGATTTTGCGAACCGGCATTCGCGGGAAGTCGAACGCCGTTATGCTCCGGTGGTTCACGCTGCCGGAGACGATCCACAAGCCCGGGTCGTGGCCTTGGCAGATGCGCTGGCACAGGACGGTTACGCGGCAACCGTCCGACAAACCGCGCACGGGCTAGCACTGCAGCTATGCCAAGGATCCTGCCCGGTACAGGACGTGGCCAAGTCTTATCCAAAGCTGTGTGAGGCAGAAACACAAGCCTTCTCCCGACTGCTCGATACCCATGTGCAGCGCCTAGCCACCCTTGCTGAGGGGGACCATGCCTGCACCACCTGTGTGCCGCTAACCTTGCGCAAAAATGGGGCTCTGAGCAGCATTAATGTGTTGAACGGAGGGAAGCGAAGTCGGGGGGAATAAATCAGCTAGACAGTCTCCCGGCAACTTCTAAATATCAAGCCCCGACCGGGCTACCTAGACTTAGAGAAAACCTCAAATGAAAGGATAGAGATGAGCGATGCTCTGACTGAGTCAGATCAGAAAAAGCGCGCGGATGACGAGATTATCGAGTCTATTTCCGATAAGTACGAATTCGGCTGGCATGACTCCGATGCCGCCGGACAAGCCGCGAAACGCGGCTTGGATGAGGACGTGGTGCGCTACATCTCCGAGATGAAAGATGAGCCGGAATGGATGCTGAAACTGAGGTTGAAAGCCCTCAAGATTTTTCAGCGCAAACCCATTCCGAACTGGGGTCCCGATTTGCAGTTCCTGGACTTTGACGAGTTTAAGTACTTCGTGCGGGCTGCCGATAAGGTCGCTCAATCCTGGGACGACCTGCCCGAGGACATCAAACAGACCTATGACCGTCTGGGAATTCCCGAAGCGGAGCGTCAACGCCTGGTGGACGGGGTGGCCGCCCAGTACGAATCGGAAGTCGTCTATCACCAAATCCGCGAGGACCTTGAGAAACAGGGTGTTATCTTCCTGGACACCGACACGGGACTGAAAGAATACCCCGAAATCTTCCAGGAGTACTTTGGGCGGGCCGTGCCGGCGGGGGATAACAAGTTTGCCGCACTGAACACGGCTGTGTGGTCCGGCGGTTCGTTTATCTATGTTCCCAAGGGAGTGCAGTGTACGGTTCCCCTGCAGGCCTACTTCCGCATCAACACCGAAAGTATGGGACAGTTTGAACGAACTTTGATTATTGCTGACGAGGGCTCTTACGTACATTACGTAGAGGGCTGCACCGCCCCGATTTACCAGTCGGATTCCCTGCACGCCGCCATCGTGGAAATCTTCGTGAGAAAGAACGCCCGGGTGCGTTACACGACTATTCAAAACTGGTCGAATAACGTGTTGAACCTGGTGACCCAACGCGCCTTTTGCGAGGAGGGCGCCACGATGGAATGGATTGACGGCAACATCGGCTCGCGCATCAACATGAAGTACCCCTCGGTATACCTGCTGGGCGAGCACGCCCACGGCGAGACGCTGTCCATCGCTTTTGCCGGCAAGGGGCAGCATCAGGACACCGGCTCAAAAATGCTGCACCGGGCCCCGCACACGTCCTCGCATATTGTCAGCAAATCCATCTCCCGGCAAGGCGGGCGTTCGTCATACCGGGGTTTGGTAGATATTGCCGAAAACGCCACCGGTTCCAAGTCCAACGTGCTGTGCGACGCCCTGCTGGTGGACACCATTTCCCGTTCCGACACCTACCCTTATGTGGATGTTCGCAACGACGAGGTCGAAATGGGGCACGAGGCAACCGTTTCCAAAGTGTCCGAGGACCAACTGTTCTACCTGATGAGCCGAGGGCTCACCGAGACGGAAGCGATGGCGACCATCGTACGCGGTTTCGTCGAGCCTATCGCCAAGGAACTTCCGATGGAATACGCCTTGGAGTTGAATCGACTAATCGAACTGCAGATGGAAGGGTCGGTGGGCTAAATGACTGAAGTAACTGTGCCAACAGGCGGAGCGCTGGCCGCTCCGACCCCAACCCGACTGACTTCCACTTCCGTTGAGGATTTTCCGATGCCGACCGGGCGGGAAGAAGACTGGCGCTTCACCCCGTTATCGCGGTTCTCCAGTTTGCTGGAAAATTCTCTCCAGGGCGGTAGCGCCAAGTTTGCGGTGGACGGTGTGGCCTTGCGTACCGACGAACCAGTCCAGCCTGAGGTAAATCTGACCCTGAAGCTGTCCGCAGTGGCGGGGTTGTCGCCGCTGGCTGGAGCCCCTTTCGACCGTGCTGGAGTGGTTGGCTGGAATAATATTTCCCAGACCCTCGATGTAGCGGTTACGGGTGCGGTGAGTCGACCGGTCTGGATTGACGTCACCGCCGAGGGGCCAGACACCGTCGGTCACGTGCGGATATACGCGGAAAAAGCGTCCCAAGCTACCATCGTGCTGCGTCATCGCGGTGGCGGCTCCCTGAACGAGACTTTGGAAGTGAAAGCGGAGCCGGGCGCGAAACTGGACGTAGTCAGCCTGCAAGCCTGGGACGATACCGCGGTGCATATGGCGACCCAACAGATGACGTTGGGGCAAAACTCCAGCGTGAAACACGCCAACGTCACCTTGGGAGGGGACTCAGTACGCATCGCGATGGGAGTGAATCTGCCCGCAGAACGTAGCAATCTAAACCTGCTGGGTCTGTACTTTACCAACACGGGGAAACATCAGGAACACCGGCTGTTTATCGAGCACAAGGGGCAAAAATCGAAGTCCCGAGTGACCTACAAGGGTGCTTTGCAAGGCCAGGAGGCACGCACCGTGTGGGTCGGTGACGTCGGTATCGGGCCGCAGGCTTTCGGGACGGATTCCTACGAACTGAATCGAAACCTGGTGCTGGGCAAGGGACCTCGCGTGGATTCCGTGCCGAACCTAGAGATTCACAACGGTGAAATCGAAGGTGCCGGACATGCTTCGGCCACCGGCCGATTTGACGACGAACAGCTGTTCTATCTGCAAAGCCGCGGTATCGACGCGGTTAACGCGAAACGACTGGTCGTGCGCGCGTTCTATGCGGAGCTATTGAATATGTTAGAAATACCGGAACTGACTGACTACGTGTTGGAAACCGTAGATAGTCACCTGAGTGTAGGGAGTTTGCAATGAGTTTTACCAAAGTTGGCAGTATCGATGAAATCGAGCCGGGAACCGGCAAAGAAGTTACCGTGGAAGGCGTTGAAATCGTGGTTTTACGCAGCGATGAGGGAGATTTCCATGCCATGGCAAAGGAATGTCCGCACGCCGGGTTCTCCATGGTGGACGGCATCATTGAGGACGGTTGCGTGGAGTGTGCCGCGCACGGGGCGCAGTTCGATTTGGAAACCGGCGAGCCGCAGTCGCCGGCGCACGACCCCCTTCAGATTTACCCCGTCCAAATTGCCGACGGGTTCGTCGCCGTGGATGTGAAAGCATAACAAAGCCCGTCTCAGCGCGGGAAGCGTGCCGAACGGCTTGGAATATGGAAAAAGGAAACAGGAGAAAACAGTGTCAGTGTTGGAAGTAAAGGACCTCAAAGCCCAGGTGGAGACCCCGGAGGGGCCGAAAAAGATTTTGAAAGGCGTAAACCTGACCATTAACTCCGGGGAAGTACACGCCATTATGGGGCCTAACGGTTCGGGCAAATCGACTTTGAGCTACGTCTTGGCGGGACACCCGAAGTATGAGGTCACCGGTGGCGAAGCCCGGCTGGACGGCAAGAACATTTTGGAGATGAGTGTGGACGAGCGCGCTCGGGCGGGACTGTTCTTGGCGATGCAGTACCCGGTCGAGGTCCCCGGGGTGAGCGTGTCGAACTTCTTGCGCACCGCTAAAACTGCAGTGGCGGGGCAGGCTCCGGCGCTGCGTAAATGGATGAAAGAAGTCAACGGGGCTTTTGACGACTTTAAGATGGAGAAAGAATTTGCCAGCCGGGATCTGAACGCGGGCTTTTCCGGCGGAGAAAAGAAACGCCTGGAAATCCTGCAGATGCAGCTGCTGGCGCCGCAGTTCGCGATTTTGGACGAAACAGATTCCGGCTTGGACATTGACGCTCTTAAGGTTGTTTCCGAGGGCATCAACCGGGTGCATGAGGCCGCCAATACCGGAATCCTGCTGATTACCCACTATTCCCGGATTTTGCGTTACGTTCACCCCGATTTTGTCCATGTGTTTGTGGACGGGCGCATCAGCAAAGAGGGCGGACCGGAACTGGCCGATGAACTCGAAGCCGAGGGCTACGACAAGTACCTGGGAGCCTCGACGGCTGCTTAAGGGCGGCGTGAGCGGCGAAGGGAAAGAATTGTCATGGTAACAGGCCCGGCGACAGATTTTAGCGAAGCGGAACTCGCTCGGATTCGCGCGGATTTTCCGATTCTCAGCGTTTCGGGACGCGACGGTCAGCCCATCGACTACCTGGACTCGGGGGCAACCTCACAAAAGCCGGCGGTCGTGTTGGATGCCATTGACGATTTTTACCGCCGCCACAACGGGGCGGTACACCGGGGCACTCACCAGCTCGGAGACGAAGCGACGGCCTTGTTTGAAGATGCCCGCCAGGACGTCGCGGACTTCTTGGGAGTGAGCGACCCCGAAGAAATCGTGTGGACCTCGGGAGCCACTGAGGCGCTGAACCTGGTGGCTTACGGGTTTGCCGCCGCCACTTGGGAACGCACGGGCGGACCTTTTGCCTTGCAACCGGGCGATGAAATCGTGTTCACCAGGGCGGAGCATCACGCCAATCTGGTGCCGTGGCAGCTGGTGGCCAAACGCACCGGAGCCGTTACGAAAGTCATCGAGTTGACCCCCGACGGGCGCTTGGACGTGAGCGGCCTAGAGGATGTCATTACGCCGCGCACGCGGGTCGTTGCGTTCACACACCTGTCCAACGTGACTGGGGCGGTGACGGAAATTGCGCCAATTATTGCCGCTGCCCGGGCGGTCGGGGCCATCGTCGTCATGGATACCTGCCAATCCAGTGCCCACCTACCGCTGGAAGTCGATCAGCTCGGGGTTGATTTCGCGTGTTTTTCCGCGCACAAGATGCTCGGCCCCACCGGGGTGGGAGCCTTGTGGGGGCGCCGTGAGCTGCTCGAACAGCTGCCGGTGTTCCTCAGCGGCGGTTCCATGATTGAAAACGTGACGGTGGAGGAAACGACTTTCCTGCCGGCACCCTACCGCTTCGAAGCTGGCACCCAACCGGTCGCCCAGATTGTGGGTTGGGCTGCCGCGTGCCAATACCTGCAGGGGCTGGGGATGGAACGGGTCGCTGCACACGAACAGGCCCTCACCGCTTACGCCCTGCCGAGGCTGGTGGAGATTCCTGGCGTGAAACTGCTCGGTCCCACCGACATGACGCATCGCGCTGGGGTATTGTCCTTTGAAATGAAAGGGATTCATCCTCATGACCTGGGGCAATACTTGGATTCTCAAGGTGTGGCGGTGCGGGGCGGGCATCACTGTGCCATTCCGCTGCATCGTTTCTTTGGGGCGAGCGCCTCCACGCGAGCCACGTTCAGCCCCACCACGACTATTGATGAGATTGACCGCTGGCTGCAAGCGCTTCCGCAGGCCGCAAAGTTCTTTGGTGTCACGCCAGGGGATAGTTGAATAGACAGAAGGAACACAAGTGAACGAACTGGAAAACCTGTATCAGCAGCTCATCTTGGAGCAGTCCAAGGCTCGGCATGGAGCCGGCACCCTGCCCGGCTGGGCTGCCAGTTCTCATCAGGTCAATCCGACCTGCGGAGATGAGGTTACGCTGCAGGTGGAAGTGGCTGACGGAAAGTTGCGCAATCTGGTGTGGGACGGGCACGGCTGCTCGATCTCGCAGGCCTCTCTGTCGATGATGTGGGAGCTGGTGCAGGGCCAAGACCTGGAAGCTGTGCACGGGCTGGAACAGGATTTCAACGAAATGATGCATTCGCGAGGCCAGGGAGTGGATGAGGATTTGCTCGATCGTCTGGGCGATGCCTCCAGCCTGGAAGGCGTTTCCCGCTATGTCAACCGCGTGAAATGCGCCCTGCTGGGGTGGATGGCCTTGAAAGATGCGCTGGCCCAAGCTGTGGCGACTGATGGAACCGGCGGCGGTACCCAGGCGGCGCCGCACTGTGACCCGAAAGTGATGAACCGGCCTTCTGACCCTGAAACCCCTCAAACGACAAAGGAGTAAACCCATGAGTGAAGAACCCTTGAGCAAAGAGCTATTGGAAGAGTTGGGTACTCCGCACGCCAGTGCGGCGGTGGAATCAGAGGTCGGCACCGCACCAGCAGGGTCGGTAACCTTCGTTGACGGGATAGCGGCGGATGCCGTGGCGAATCCCGGCGCGGAGCTCTCCGAACAGCAGCGCGCCTTGGTGGAAGAAATTGTGGAGTTACTGAAGGACGTTATCGACCCGGAACTGGGCATCAACATCGTGGATTTGGGGTTGCTTTACGGGCTGCATCTGGACGGAGACGACCTGGTTATTGACATGACCCTGACCTCTGCTGGCTGTCCGCTGACGGATATGATTGAGCGCCAGTGCCGTTTCGTACTGGAAGATTTGATGAAAACCGTATCCATCAACTGGGTGTGGCTGCCGCCGTGGGGCCCGGACAAAATCACCGAGGACGGCCGCGAGCAGCTGCGGGCCCTCGGTTTCAACGTGTGATTTCAGTACAGGCACTTAACTCGGCGTTATCTGGTGAGTACTGCAAATCTGCGCAGTGCGCATCGTTTTTGACGTTTTTGGTACAGCTACCGGGATAGCTTGCGCAACAAAGATGTCCCGGCTCTTGTTAGAATTACCCCATGTCCCACCTTTTTACGCCGTTTCGGCTGAAAAAACTCGAAACCCGCAACCGTCTGTGGATGCCGCCGATGTGCCAATTTACCGCATCTTCCGAGGGGCCCTCCGCGGGTTGGCCTAACGATTGGCACGAAGTTCATTATGGAGCCAGGGCGTCAGGCGGGGTGGGTGCCGTCATCGTGGAAGCGACCGCTGTCAGCCCGGAGGGGCGTATCACCCCCTTTGATTTGATGCTGGACCGGGACGAAAAAATTCCGGCTTTTGCCCGGCTGGCCACCCTCATCAAAGAGGGCGGCGCGGCTGCCGGTATCCAGATTTCTCACGCCGGCAGGAAAGCCTCCACGTCTCCTTCCGGCACGCCCCTGGCTCCCGAGGACTCCTCCCTGGGAGGCATAGGCTGGCATACCATTGCGCCCAGCCCGATTCCGTTTACCTCTCGCCACGAGGTTCCTCGCGAAATGACCCCTGCGGATATACGCAAAACTCAAGCGGACTTCGTCTGCGCTATCCGCCGCGCTTTGGCAGCCGGTTTCGATTTTGTGGAACTTCACGGCGCCCACGGTTACCTGTTGAGTCAGTTCATTTCTCCGCTGACCAACCAGCGTACCGATGAATACGGCGGGGATTTACAGGGGCGTTTCCGATTTTGGCGTGAACTGGTCATTGCGATTCGCGGAGAGTTGGGGGAAAATTTCCCGCTTCTGATGCGGATTTCGGCGACTAACTGGGTTTCCAGCGGAGCATTCGGGCTACAGCGCGACGTTACGCTGGAGGACTGGGGTCGGATTGTCCAGGATTTGGCCGCTTTCGGGGTTGACTTTATCGACGTGTCCACCGGCGGTTTGATTGACGGGGTAGAGATTCCGCAGGCGCCGGGTTACCAGGTGAAATATGCCACCGAGATTCAAGACCGGGGGCCCTTGCCCGTTTCGGCTGTCGGCATGATTACCGAACCGGCACAAGCTGAACAGATTTTGGTCAACGGCCAAGCCTCCGTGGTCCAGGTCGGCCGGCCTTTGCTGACTGATCCGTCGCTGCCCCTAGCCTGGGCGGCGCGTTTGGGCGACGAAGCCCCCATTCCCAAGCCGTACATTAGTGGCACTCCGCGCAGCTAACGCCGCCGGCTCCAGGCGGACCGCTACCAGAAACTTTTGGAACCGGGACGAGGCTTTCCTCGGGAGCTACTTTGCTTTCGCAATCAGAGCTTGGCCCAGGTACGTCACGAATTCCTGCAATTCGGCGCGAGCCTCGTTGGCGTCCGTGACGGGATTTTTGCCATCAAAATACACCCGAATTTCCAAGTTACCGACCCGCTGAAACACCCCGACTTCGGTGGGGGCGGGCTGGCCTTCACCGCGGTCCGTTCCGTAAGTCATCATCAAGCCGTCTTGGGCTCCGTCAAGTGGATAATCCGCCGCGGCGGTGGTTTGCTGGGAGCTGGCGCCTCCGGGAGCTGTCACCGCATAGGTGGGGCAGGCTTGAGCCAAATCCCGCTGGACTTGAATCGCTTTTTGAGCCTGCGCCACGGACGGGTAGGCCCGCAGTTGAGAGCGCACTACCGTAGCGTGATTGTTGAGGTTAGCTTGGGAAAAAGCTGCGGGGATTTCCGGTTTGTCGGTATAGGAGGCGATGAGCTTTTGCTGGCACATTTCGGGTTTAAACGTGGTTTCCCGCAACAAATCCAAGGCTTGATGATCCGCGGAGCGCATCGAAGCGGTCGTTTCTTCGTCATACACTTTCAAGCTGTCGCCCTTAATCCTTAACCCACCTAAAATAATGGCGAGATTCGGGCCGGAAAACTGTTTCACCATCGTTGGCAGAGAATCTTTTTGCTTGATGTAAGCGCTGTCAGGGTTGTCCAGAGTCTGTTTCGTGCCGGCACACCCGCTCAACGCTACGGCAAGCAGTGCTGCCCCCAGGACGCTGGCAACTGTCTTGTGATAACGCATCAGTTTTCCTCTCTAGTCTGTCTCAAACAGTTTACCGTTTCGTGTGGCGTTGAGAGACCACGGTTTAATCCACCTCAACGAGTTCCAAATACGTTTCGTCCCACAAATCCTCATCGCCATCGGGCAGCAGCAGGACTCGTTGCGGATCCAGCGCTTTCACCGCGCCCGGATCGTGGGTGACCAGGATAACCGCACCCTCATAAGTGGCCAAGGAGTTCAGGATTTCCTCCCGTGAGGCGGGATCCAGGTTATTGGTCGGTTCGTCCAGTAGCAGCACGTTCGCCCCGCTCACCACCAACGTCGCCAAAGCTAGGCGTGTCTTTTCGCCACCGGACAGCACCGCGGTGGGTTTGTCGGCGTCCGCCCCGGAGAACAGGAACTGTCCCAGCAGGGAACGCACCTGGGTGTCGTCAAGTTCCGGAGCAGCCTGGCGCAGATTCTCTACCACGGACAGGGAATCGTCCAGGGTCTCGTGTTCCTGAGCGTAATAGCCGAGCTTCAGTCCGTGACCGGGAACCACCCGTCCGGTGTCGCTGGTCTCCAGACCAGCTAAGATACGCAACATGGTCGTTTTTCCCGCACCGTTGAACCCTAACACCACGACTTTTGAGCCGCGGTCGATAGCCAGCGTGAGATCGGTAAAGACTTCCAGGGAACCGTAGGTTTTGGAAATCCCCTCAGCAGCTAGGGGAACTTTCCCACAAGGCTGGGGCTTGGGGAAATCGAGTTTGGCCACTTTTTCTTTCGGGCCTTCCGCCTGGGTATTTTCCAGCAGCTGCGCGGCGCGGCGCAGCATCTGTTGGGCCGCTACGGCCTTGGTGGCTTTCGCGTGCAGGCGCTCACCTTGGGCTTGCAGGGCCGCGGCTTTCTTTTCCGCTACCGCCCGTTCCCGTTTCCGCCGCGCCTCGTCGTCAGCGCGAGCTTGCAAATACGCTTTCCAGCCCATGTGGTACACGTCCAACGCGCCGCGCATCGCATCGAGGTACAAAACCTGATTCAGGGTTTCGTCCAAAAGTTTCACGTTGTGCGAAATAATCAGGACCCCGCCGGGAAACGTTCGCAGGTAACTGCGCAGCCACACTATGGAATCGTGGTCTAAGTGGTTGGTGGGCTCGTCCAGCAGCAGGGTGTCCGCCCCGGAAAACAGCACGCGTGCCAGTTCGACCCGGCGGCGTTGCCCCCCGGAGAGCGTCCCCAAAGACTGGCGTAACGTTTCGTTGGAAATCCCCAAGTTAGCAGCGATTTGTGCGGCCTCGGAAGCTGCCGCGTAGCCGCCGGACATATGAAACTCCTGATCCAGGCGCACATATTTTTCCATGGCCTTTTGCTGTTTTTCGCCCGTTTCGCGGCTCATCGCCTCTTCCGCCTTACGGATTCTAGCTTCGATGACATCGAGTCCGCGCACGCTCAAGATGTGGTCGCGCACAATCTGGTCAGGATTGACTTCCCGAGGGTCTTGGGGAAGGTAACCCGGGGTGGTCGACCGGGATACGGTTCCCTCAACTTGAATCGCGTCGGGCAGCCCGGTACCGCTCAGCAGTCTCATTAGGGTGGTTTTGCCGGCGCCGTTGCGTCCCACCAAGCCGACTCGCATACCCTTGTTGACCTGGAACGAGGCGTGTTCCATGAGGACACGGTCCGCAATCCGCAAGGTGAGGTCAGTGGCAGTAATCACCCCAAGAGTTTAGTCGGAAAACCGCCAGAACCGAAAACCTGCCCACCCGACCTTGTGACGTGAGATACAACCCCCAAAAATCCGTCTGGCGAACGATTTTCGGGACGAAAAATCACCCCAAAGGGTGAGTGGTCGTGTCGGCGGGTGCGATAGCGTTAAAACGCACAAGCCGCTCAACTGGAAGGACAGAAAATGGCTGAAAAGCAATCTATTTTGGGGCGTATTGCCCAAATTACCAAGGCTAATATCAACGCGCTGCTGGACAAGGCAGAGGACCCCCAAAAGCTGCTTGACCAGCTGGTACGTGATTACACCAATGAAATCGCGGAGGCTGAACAGGCGGTGGCGCAAACGATTGGGAATCTGCGTTTAGCGGAACGCGACCGCGATGAGGATCAGCAGGCCGCCACCGAGTGGGGGGCGAAAGCCGCGGCGGCTTCCAAAAAAGCCGATGAACTGCGAGCTGCCGGGAACGCGGCCGAAGCTGACAAGATGGACAACCTGGCGAAGGTCGCCATCACGAAACAGATTAGCTTTGAAAAGGAGGTCGAGGAAGCGGCTCCGATTATTGCGTCCCAGACCGCCACGGTGGATAAACTCAAGTCTGGGCTGAACACGATGAAGATGCAGCTGGAGGAGTTGAAGTCGAAGCGGGACTCGTTGGTGGCTCGCTCTAAGACCGCGGCCACGCAAACCCAGGTGCAGCAGGCCGTGTCCAAGATTAACATTATGGATCCGACTTCCGAGCTGGGGCGTTTTGAGGAAAAGGTCCGCCGGGCCGAGGCCATGGCGGCCGGTCAGGCCGAGCTGGCGGGGGAGAGCGAATCCCTGGAGGAACAGTTCGCCGCCCTAGATGTGTCCGCGGCAGACGCGGAAGTGGCAGCGCGGCTCAACGCTTTAAAAAATAACGGCTAGGGAGCTGACAAAGTTGTGGGGCTGGTTGGATTACCAACCAGCCCCACGCTGTTGTTACGTCCTGTTAAGCCGTATTATTACGAGTGCTTAATCCAGGTTTCATTTGTGGGCAAGGTATTGTGCGGCATTTTTTTCACATTTACGATGTTGCATGGAGCAACTACATCATAGGACTCGTAATCAAAGGTGTACCCTCTGGCGCCAAGCTGAACCCACTGTGTACTGTTCGTGTTGTTTGTCCAGGTCCAAGTTTGCGTGACAGTGGCAGTATTTGATTTGGCCAGTGATGCGTTAATCGAAGCGTGAACTACTCCCCAGAATGTAGCATCTACACCACCGCTCACGGTACCCGTAACAGTTGTACTTCTTCCGCTTTCATAGCTATATGAGGCCCCAGGATCTAACCATGACTTTGGGACAGTCCCTGGCATGAATACGGCATGTACGTTACTCACTTTACCGTGATGTCCGATTTCAGGACAAGCTCTAGCTAAATGAGTCGTTGTCGGGATAGAACTATCTGAATCCTGATTGAATGAGGTCGCCTGGGCGAGTGGTGTAATGGATAATAAAAATGCGGCTAAAAAGCCTAAAGAATAACGAAGTAATTTCATGGCTGTATCTCCTGTTGAGAATTGGTAATTACCATATTAAATTGTGTGTCATCATTAGCAATGATGATTGCTTGCTCAGGTTCCGGAAAATCTGAGACGGCGAGTCCTACTACGCTAATGCTTTTTGGGGAGTTACACTCTCCTAGTTCTATAAGTCTTCTCATTGCATTATTTCGCCTTAACCAAATTGATGCAGAACTAGTTGACTCTTGTTTACAGACAAAAATCAGTTGTATCTTTGAATTTGTATCTGAGATTTTCTTTAAATTAATGTGTTTATCTCCGTTAAAAGAACTGCTGTTAAGAATAGTTATTAAATCTGGAGATTTTTTCGCATCGCGGAGAACTTCTTCGAGTGGCATCATGCCATCATTTGTAGCTGCGTGACTTGAATGAACTTTATCGGAATCGGAATCTTCTTGATCTGTGGCTTGATGTGAAGCGCATCCTGATAAAACGAAAATGCAGACAAGGCCGGACAGAAAAGCAAAATTTATTACGGAACGGATTTTCATGTTATCATCCTCCCAAATATCACTGTAAGATATATGAAACTCGGAGCGATACGGTTAGTAATTATTTATTTCTGGCGTACGTAAAAGTGAACGCGCTGAAAAATATGCTGCGGCGGTGACGAGGGTCAGCGCTGCCATAATCAGACCCACGATTCCGGTCGCCACAATGCAAAGTGTGGAAAGGATCAGCGCCGGGAGGAGCCACCCTACAGAAAAACTGTGCTTAATGGAAACCGCTACGAAACCAAACGAAGCCAGCGCCAGGACTAGCACGGCCAGCTGGGAGCCCAGGGGCACCGACGGATAGTAAATAGTGGTGTGTTCAGAGGGGTAAAATGTTTTGCCGCTCAGGTACATCTGCCACAGCGCGAACCCGGAGTGAGCCACGACGACGAGACTGAGGAATATGGCAACAGTTCGTTGAATAACCAAATTTGCTTTCATTGTTGAACCACCTTTCAACACACCGCAAGCTTAGCCTATCATATATTACGGTTTGTGTCAAACAAAGGTGGTAGCCGTCTTTCCGGGGGCACAAACTGCGCCTGTCATCGGCTTATGGGCAGGCGAGCTATTTCCGGGTGCGTATCCACAAGCGGTCGAATTCCCAAGCGGAGAGTTCCGCGGCGACTTCACCGTTGCGTTCCATGCCGTGGAGCAAATCCCCGGCTTCGCGCAGCAGCGAAAGCGCCCAGCGGATAGTGGTTTCCCGGTCCGACCCGGCGGAATAAACCAGTTGCACCGCACATTTTCGCAGGTAGCGAGCCCGCAAGAGCGGTTGTTCGCTGTATAAATCCGCGGCGCAGCCATAGAGCCCGGCGGCGCGGATGCCCTGCAGGTCGCGCGCCGCCAAGTCCGCGGCGATGACCGTAAATTCTTGCTCCAGTTCCAGGTTTTCGTGGCGCTGCGCCCAGGCCGACACTTCCTCGGCATATTCGATGCCTTTCTTGGCGCGTCCCATTCGCGCTAGCGAACGAGCCAGTATCGCTTTGATGCCGATGCGGCGAGTTTCTCCCAGATTCAGCTGGTCAAAGAGTTGGAGGGTTTCGATGCCGTGGACGATGACGTCCTGATCCAGGTGCATTTCGGCGCTGAGTTCAGTACGCGTGGCGCTCAGCAGGGCTTGTTGGAGCAGCAGACCCTCTGATTTAGCCTGCTGGGATAACGTTTTCACTCGCTCCAGCGCCGCGGCGAGGTTTCCGCTGTCCTGATCTAGGCTCAGGCGAAACATGCCAATGGTCATGCGCGCACCTTGCACGTCAGAAAATATTCCCGGGTTACCCTCCAAATCGTCAAGGAAAAACTGTGCCTGTTCCCGGTGTCCCTGAGCCAGAAATATTTTCGCTTGTAGCAGCGCGGAATCCAGGCGAATTCGCGCGGTACTGCCGGCCGCTTCATCGTGGAGAATTTGGGCAGCTCGCAAATCCCCCAGTTCCAGCAGGCTGGTTGCCAAAAGGATCATAGATTCAGACTTTTCTAGCGAATCGGGGACTCTGGTGAGGAACTTAATCAGCTGCGCCGCGGTGTCGGAAGCCTCTGCCGGGGGAATCCGGGGCAAGATCAGGGCATGGGCTTGCACCAGGGCGTAGGTAGCGCCCTGCAAGTCGTCCAGGTGGTGGCACCACACCGCAACTTGCTTCCAAGTGGAGGCAGCCGCGCCGTTTTCACCGCGAGCCACCAGCATGTCTGCCCAAAGACGCAAAATATTCAGATTTTCTGTCTCGCTGCGATTGGGGCTAGGGGCGAAAGGCTCGGCTAGGGGGAAAGACTGGAGAGCATAGGCGAGCAGGCGCAAGCTGACGGAGTGGGACGCCGTGGCATACTGGTTGGCTAAATCCGGCAGCAGCAGCGTGGTATCCATCCGATTGACCATTATGCTTCGTCCTCCCTAGGCAAATCCGATGGCGGTGCACTTTCGTCAGACGCTACCGATGGCTGAGCACCCTCCTCGACCTCGGCCATCCAAGCGCGCAGCTCATTCCACTTGGCGAGTTCCGGGGCGGCGAGGTCGCGTTCCACCTCCGGGGTGGACATCAGCAGCGATAGGGCTTCATCCATGAGGTCTTTCGCTAAGGACAGCGCGGTACGAGCTTCGATGGAATTAATATTCGGGGCAGTCTCGAGGTGTTTTAGGGTTTCAGCTTCCACTCTCGCGGCGGGGGTGTCTGCCGTGTGGGGAACTGCACAAGATTCCTCGGAGGGTTTTTCGCGGAGAGGTTTCAGTCCGACGGTGGCCAAAATGGCTGCAGATTCTTTGCGGAGGAAACGGGCTTGCAGCGAAATTTCGCCGCCGGCGAGTTCGGCGCAAAATCCGTAGAGGTTCGCGGCGCGAGCCTGATCCCCGCTGTTTCTGGCGGATTTGGCTCCCATTTCATAGAGCAGAATGGCGGTATCAACGTCCCCGTGCTCCCGCGCTCGGGTGCCGGCGATTTCAGCACAGTTGACCGCCTGGATATGGCGCCCCAAACTGGCCAAACTTTGGACCAAGACGATGTCCAAGGTTCGCACCACCTCGTTGTTGATGCCGAGATCGTGGGCTACGTCCAGAGCCCACGAAGCCAAATCAACTACGATTTCCAGTTTGTCTAGCTCCACCAGGGAAGAAATCTGTTCCATCGCCGCAACGACCGCCATATAGGGCAGGTCGTAGTCGCGGCACAGGTCGGTCACAATTCTGAGGTGGTTAGCCGCGTCCACGTGACGGCCGATAGCCCGATACCAGGTCCCCAGGAACTCGCGCACCTCGACTTGCAGAGCCAGGGGATCCTCGGAATCACGCCCTAAGATAAGCTCGCCGAATTCTAAGGCCTCGTCAATCTGCCCGCTGCAAGCCAACAACACGGCGTCAGCCAAGTCCAAACGGGCTTTGAGGGATTCTTTTTCGGGACAGATGACCCGAGCTTGGTCCAGGGTTTCCCGCCCATCGGCGTTGGCACCGATAAGGGCGAACCCGTGAACCAGATGGGCGAGGGTAGCGGTGGTCAAATCTGGATTTTGCGTCATCGCCGCGGGGTTATCCAACAGCAAATCCACGATGTCTCGCAAATCTTGACGAATTTCCCCTACGAAAGGCGAACCGTGTTCGGTGTCATCATCGAGACGGAAAGACCGGTCTACGTGCAGCTGCGCGAGAGCCGCCGCTTGAGACACAATATCGCCCGCCCCCGCGGCTTGGGTGGCGGCGAACTTAAAGATAGCCCGGCACGCGCTGACATCCCCCAAAGCGTCCAAAATGGTCGCTCGCAATCGCAGGAACGAAATAGCGTGGTGGGGCGCGACCGCGCTGAGGGGAGCATTGGGAAAAGTCCGCAGCATCCGGTCAGCCAGACGCCACGCGTAAGAGCCGGTGGCATCTGTGTACGCTTCACACAGCTCATCCAGAGAATCTGGAACGGGAGGAAGGGTGAAACGTTGCATGAGGAAAGTTTATCCCGCCAACAGGGACAAATCGTCCAAAAGCGCGCGAGGTTTGTCCGAAACAGTAGCATCTACGAATTCATCAGCTCGCACCAGCCAGTTGCGCGCCGCGCCCAAATCGTCCAACTGCCAATAGGCTTGCACCAGGTAACACGCCAAACGCAGCGATTGACGATGATCATCAATTCTTTCACCAATTTCCAGCAGCAGTTCGCCCGTATCGATAACCGCGTTCCACTTCCCGGCCGCGGCCAGGAACGTCACCCGGTTTGCCCCCAGTACCAAGCGTTCCTTATCAACAGAGATTGCGGCCGGCAGCGCCGAAAAATCGACTAATTCCTCGAAAGCCCGCAACTGTTTCTCAACCGCAGCGGCCTGTGAAAAGTCCAGCAATCGAAACTCTGGAACGGGTTGGCGCAACCAGGACGGGTCGTCTAGGTCGGGCAGCACCCATTCCGGACTATTTTCGCTCAAGCCCTGTTCAGCGAGCAGATTTTTCACACCAAAACGGGCGCTCAAAAGGTCTTTTACCGAAGCGAAAGAACACAGCGGGGCTTCGTGCAGGCTTTGAATGACCCGCGTGGACATGGTGTTGTTGGCGTTGCGGGAGTCAAAAGCCAGAGCAAGTTTCATGGCGACCGACTCCAGCCGGGCTTGTGCCAGCGCCAGGGTATCTGTCGGGTTGAGACTCTCGAAAGGAAGCCAGCGATTCGACCCGTTGATAGTAAAACCGAGGGGTGGCACTTTCGTGCCCGTCCCGATGAACGCCCCCACGGCTCGGGACAGGAAAGTAGCCGCCGAACGGGTCGCCACCAGCAAATCCCAAGGGTCCTCGGGGTTAGAGAACCACTGCGCGTGGGTTTCCAGCAGCTCCAAACCCTCGGAAATGTTCCAAGTAGCCGCACAAAAACGCAGGTGAGAGGCAATGTCGCCGAGGTATTGGGACGTTTCGGTCTGGTGGCGGTAAGAGCGTTCATGGGCGCGCCACGCCGCGTCGCCCTCGCCCGCCCAAGACAGCGGCAGCATCAAAAGGGGGTTGACGTCATCAGGTTGAATGCATTGCCAATCTGACTCGGCGCAGCGTTCCAATGCGTCGCGGTACAGGGATAGGGCTTGGGGAAACTCCGAAGCGTTGACCGCCCAGGCGATGCGGGAACGAAAATGGTGCAGGGGACAGTCCGCTTCGTCACGAACCTCGCGAGGCACCTCCTCCAGAGCAGAAATAATATCGAGAGCTTCGCGAGCGGCTTCCCGGTGGCCTCGTCCCAGTTCCACCTGGTGACGGGTAATCCAGCGGGAACGCAAGGAAATACCCGCTTCAGTCGTGAAATATTCCATCCAAAAAGTCAGGTGCTCGAGTAGTTTCGCGCTCACGCCGGGGTGCCGGGCTGCTAGGGTGGGTATTTGCAGCATCTGCTGGGCAATGACCTGGTTTTGAGTCTGGTTGGGAACCATCTGACCGTGCGCGACCTGCTGCAACACCCACGACAGAGTGGCTAAGGCAGATTCGGTGTCGCCGGATTCAAGAGCATCCCACACGAGTTCCAAGCGGACGGTAGTTTCCGTTTCGTCCAGGCCGTGTTTTTGAGCCAAAGTCGCCAGTTCCTCCAAGCGGTGCAGGCGCTCTAAACTCAAGGGTTCACCCAGGGCTGTTTCCAGATCATCGCTAATCTGCTTGGCCAGAATCTCTGGATCCACTCCCGGAACGAAACCGTCGGACTCGAAAATGCTCATCAGCACCCATTCTTGCATATTCACGAGATTCCCCGTCCGGTTTCCCGGTGTGTCACGCGCGCCCGGGCAACGCGCGCCGGTATGGTGAGTTTAACCGGGATAGTTTAAGGGGGAGTCTGTTGAGTATAACGTTTTCAGATGATGCTTACTCCTTCGACTCCGCATCGGATGATGCTGCCTCTTACAGTGCTGCGGTGTTAGCCACGCAGTTGATGAATGCGGCTTCGATTCCGCCAGGGCTGCCACGCACGAAAGCGACTTTGGACGTGGTGAGTGCGGCGCGTGACGCCGGCTACGATGACTTGCTGGCCGGGGCTGAAATTGAGCTGATTGGCTGCTATTTGGAAGGGCGTAACCCCGGTAAGGCGCTGGAAGCATTTTCCTCAACGTTGACGCGTTTGCTGCACCGCCCGGAACTATATGATTCACGCCAGCTGGAGCAGCTCGCCCGGTACTATCCCGAGGTTATTGAAAGCGCCTGCACCCATCCCGACGTTCCCCTGTCACTGTTGAATCATTTACTGGCAGGTTTGCAGGCTTTCCAAGATAGCCTGGGACCCTCGTCAGCGGCTGGAGACTATTTGCGCCATCGGATGCGGGAGGCGTTGGGGAACCCCGCTAGTGACCGGTATTTCTTGGACCGGGCTATTGACCGGATTACCCCGGCGGATCATCCGGCGCTGGGACGTGCGGTCGATATTTCTCAGGTAGAACTGGCTTGGGAACGCCACCCTGAACAGGCGCTGCAGGTTTCGTGGCGGATGCTGACTCATGAGCTTCCCGGTCCGCAAAAGGCGCGACTGCTACGGGTGATGCTGCCCGGGCTGGTAGCCACGGATGCCTGGCAGGTCGCCTGGGAAGCGCACTTGGTGGCTTATGAATATGACCGCGAGGAATCCCGGCTTTCCGAGATTAGTGAACATTTCCGGTTCCTGGGGGTGGCGGGAATGTGGCCGCGCCTGCTCCTGCTGCTGGAGCGGCACCTGGGTTTAATCCGCCATACTCACGACCCGTGGGATTTGTTGGTTGGGATGCGCGCTATCATCGGGGCTTTGGAGTCTTTGGACTGGGCTGGATACGGGAGGTATTCCTTGAAAGTGTCGCTGGCTCCGACTTCGCGTTTCCACGAGATTCCCGCCTTGGTACACCCGACTGTGGCACAGGCTCGCGATTTGCTGGGCCAGGCAGCCGCCACTCTGGCGGCCCGTTATGACGAACGTAACGGCAATGTCGAGGTGTCGTCCTCTCTGGGGCTGCTGGATTCACATCCCCTACCTGACGGTCTGTTGCTGCAAGGAACCGAAGGGGACGCACGGTTCATGGCGCGGCTGCTGCGGGCGCGAGCACTGCTGGAATGCAACCAAGGATTTGACGCTTTGCTGCTGTTGGGAGGGCTGGAACAGACGAATTTCCCCTCCGTGCGGCGTCTCGGTCCCGAGATTCGGATGCTGACATCCCTGGCGCGGATGCAGATGTCGCATGACTCGGCCAGCGCCGCGGAATCATCGGCTGCCGGGTCCCACCCGGAATCCCAATCTGCTTAGCTTTGCCGCAGCCTGGTCAAAAGCGGCGTTAGTGTGGCTGTTCGCCCTGGAGTTTGTGGAGGAACTGGCGAGTGCGCTCCTGAGTGGGGTGGTGAATGAGCTGTTCCGCGGGGCCTTCTTCCAATACGGTCCCGCCGTCCATGAAAACGGCACGGTCAGCGACCTGGGCGGCAAACTCCATCTCGTGAGTGACGATAACCATCGTCATGCGTTCGTCAGCCAGAGAGCGGATAATGGCTAGGATTTCACCAGTCAGCTCCGGGTCCAGCGCGGAAGTCGGTTCGTCAAAGTACAGCATTCGCGGTTTCAACGCGAGCGCCCGGGCGATGGCCACGCGCTGCTTTTGCCCCCCGCTCAGCTCGGAGGGGTAAGCGTTGCCTTTGTCTGCCAGGTTCATGCGCTCCAGGAGCTGTTGGGCTTCGGTGCGGACTTCAGCGGGATTGCGATGCTGAACTTTGATTGGGGCGTCGGTGAGGTTACGCATGACGTTCCAGTGTGGGAACAGGTTGAAATTCTGGAACACCAATCCGTAGTCATGCCGGAACCGTTTTTCATCACCGTTCGAGGTTTTTTCCCCGTTTTTCATGGTCAGAGCGGTTTCTCCGAAGTATTCGATGCTCCCGGAATCCATGTAGTCCAGGAAAGTGGCACAGCGCAGCAAGGTAGACTTCCCCGAACCGGAAGGGCCCAGAATCGCCAGGACCTCGCCCTGCTCGACCTGTACGCAGACACCCTTCAGGACTTCCAAATCGCCGAAGCTCTTGTGCATGTCTTTAATAGATAGTGCGGTGCTCATGATTCCCTGCTTTGCTGGTGACTGTTTCAGATTTGATACTTGCTGACGCGTTTTTCCAACTTGTTCATGGTCACGGCCACCACCATGTTAAAGACGTAATAGAAAATGCCGGCAGCGACGAAAGGTGCCATGGAAGCGGTGGTGGAGGCGTATTCCCTGGCGATAGAAAACATTTCCAAGAAAGAAATGACCTGGGCTAGGGACGTGTCCTTGACCAGGGTGATGACTTCGTTAGTGATGGAAGGCAGCACCGTGCGAAACATCTGGGGCAATTTGATGGTATAGAAAGTGCGCTGCTGGGAATAGCCCAGGACAAACGCCGCTTCAGTTTGCCCTTGGGGGATAGCCTGGAAACCGCCACGATAAATTTCGGCGAAATAGGCAGCGTAGTTGATTGAAAAGGCAATGATGGCAGCCCAGAAATTGTAAGACGCGCTGATAGGCACTTTGAACAGGTAATACGGCCCAAAATACACGACCATGAGCTGCAGCATCAAGGGAGTGCCGCGCATAATCGAGATATAGAACTGAACTATCCAGTTCAGGGGTTTAAAAGGAACCACTCGTCCGGCGTACACCAGTAATCCCAGGGGGAGGGAAATGACCAGCGTCAGCGCGAACAGAATCACGGTCCGACCAAAGCCCAAGGCCAGTTCAGGAAGGAAAGTCCACTCGTTCATGTTGCATTCTAAAACTGAGGAGTTTTCGGTGCCGCTGACCGCTGTCCTGCGCTAAGAGGGACACCGAAAACTCAACTTTGGCTACGTTTACTTGGTGATGACGGCGTTTTCCAAGCCGTACTTCTGGGCCAGTTCCATGAACTTACCGTCCGCAATCATCTCATCCAGGGTGGTTTGTACCTGGTCGCGCAGGGCTTCGTTGCCGAGTTTGAAGCCCACACCGTACTGTTCGGTCTGCACCGGCTTTTCCATGATGGTGAACAGTCCCTTCTTTCGCGTCTCCAGCTGGTAGTTGGCGACACCGATGTCCACGGCCACCGCATCGGCCGCCCCGGCTTCCAAGCTCATGAACGCGTTGTTGTAGTCGGGAACTTTGTTCAGGGCTTTGAACGAAGCGAGCAAATCCTTGTTGGCTTCGTCCTCCAGAGCCGCCAAACCGGAAGAATCAGCCTGCACAATGACGGTCTTGCCCTCCAGAGCCGCGGCGTCTTTTAGGTTGTCAGCGCTGCGGGTTACAAAAACAATGGAGTTATCTACATAAGGTTTTGACCAAGTGTACTTGTCCTCGCGGCCGTTCATGGTGAAACCGTTCCACAAACAGTCCACCGATCCCGAATCGAGTTGCATATCTTTGGCATCCCAGTCAATAGGTTTCTTTTCCAGGGTCCAGTCGTTGCGTTCCGCTACCTCGGCAGCTAGATCCAAGTCGAAACCGGTGTATTCTCCAGTCGTTTCGTCCTTGTAGCCGTAAGGCGGGAAGTTCGCGTCAAAGCCGACCACGAACTTGTCGCCCGCGCTTTTCGCGGTGTTGCCCCCTTCGGTGCCGGCGTTGTTAGATGAATCGCCGCCGCAAGCGGTCAAAGAAAAAGCTACGGCGAGGCCCGCCGCCAGACTGACAATTTTTTTAAAAACCATTGTTTTTCCTTTAGATAGTGAAAATTGCTTTTGCCTTTCGCAGTCTAACAGCGTGGCCGCCGGGAATTAAACTGCGTCAAAAATCTGAAATTCCAAAACACGCCGAAGCGCATCCCGGTTAATTGCACAACACTCACTAAATTTCTGGCGTCAAAAAGACGGCATTACTTTAACCCTTAAGTTCAAGGTTAAGGTTGGAAGGGGAAAACCATGATGGAACCAGCACCACTGGCAGTCATCCGCGTCGTAGGCGTCGGAGGCGGCGGTGTCAACGCGGTAAACCGGATGATTGAATCAAATCTGCGCGGGGTCGAGTTCATCGCGATTAACACCGATGCACAAGACCTGCTGATGTCGGATGCTGATGTCAAACTCGAGATTGGCAGGGAGTCCACCCGCGGGTTGGGTGCTGGAGCTGATCCCGAAGTTGGCAAAGCGGCAGCGTCTGCTCACGAGGAAGATATCCGTGAGGCGCTGCGCGATTCCAACATGGTTTTTGTCACCGCTGGTGAGGGTGGCGGCACCGGCACGGGCGCGGCACCGATTGTGGCCGGTATCGCCCGTGAGCTCGGCGCTTTGACCATCGGTGTGGTTACTCGTCCTTTCCAATTTGAGGGACGTCGTCGAGAGCAACAAGCCGATCGAGGTATCGAAGCGCTGCGTGAACAAGTTGATGCCCTCATTGTCATTCCTAACCAACGTCTGTTGGAATCTACGGATGCCAACCTCTCGGTACTGGAAGCCTTCCGTGCCGCTGACCAGGTCCTGCAATCCTCCGTACAGGGCATCACCGAAATCATCACCATCCCCGGTACCATCAATGTCGATTTCGCTGACGTGACCACCACATTGAAAGATGCCAAGACCGCGCTGATGGGCATTGGCACCGCTACTGGCCCGGATCGGGCTCTCAGCTCAGTAGAGATGGCAATCTCTTCGCCGCTGCTAGAAAGCTCTATGGACGGGGCTGACCGTGTGCTCATCTTCTTCCAAGGCGGGACGGACCTGGGGATGCAAGAGATGAACGATGCTGCCCAGATGGTTCGCGAACTGGCCGATCCAGACGCTAACGTCATTATCGGTTACGCCCCGAACGAAGAATTTGCTGATGAGATTAAAGTCACGGTTATCGCCGCGGGCTTTGAAGGCAAGGGTGGATATGCCACCTCCGCGCATGCCGCTCAGAAGTCATCTGCCGCCCGTGCCACAGCAGCGCGTCCCGCCCCGGCCGCTCCGAGTGCCAAGCAGCCGGCTTCGCCCCGGACTAACGAACCGAGCCAGCAGACGGCACCGCAGCCGAATGCGGAAGCTCCGGCGACGCCGAAGCCCGCCCCGGCAACTGCTGAACCTGCTTCTGAAAAGGAAGAAATCCTTGACGGAATCGAGGCCCGGCTGGCTCAGCACCGCCACGAACCGGCTGCGAAAGTTCCCGAGTTGAAAGCCCCGAAGTTCCCCGCTGGAACCGAGGCGGTGGGCGCCTTGCGGCCCAAGTCAGAGACGCATCAACCGGAAATCAAACTCACCGGCCTGAACGGAATTCCTGACGCAAAGCGGGAGCCTCTAGCCGTTACCTCAGGGATTCGTCCAGTGTCGCCCGATGCGGCGAGCGTACCGGACTATGTTGATTCCTCCCGGGAACAGCGTGCGCCAGCACTGCGCTTGGAACACGTCTTTGACGACATCGCGGCAGACGATGAACTCGACATTCCGGACTTTTTGAAATAATTCCACTGCGCTCCAGGGGTGATACCGGCGCAGCTCGAAACTTTTTCCTCTCTCCCAAAAGAAACCGTTCCCGTCGTTGACTAACAGTCATCGACGGGGCGGCTTTCTCAATTTTTCGCTCTGATTAGCGACACTCCGTAAAAATTCCCCAATAAACCACCGGTCTTCGCATAGTCTCATTCCAGTTGTCCAAATCACACCGAAACCTAGGGGAGAAATTATGGGTCTGGCGCTGCGTAACGTTTTAGAGAAGGTCGGCTTGCGGGAACCCGACATCGACGATTACGAAGATGAGGAATTCCTCGAAGATGAAGCTCCTTTGGGTGAGCTTCATGAATTTCCCGGTTCCACCGAATCGGAAACTGCTCCGCACACCCACCCGGACGCTCCTGCTGAGGCGCCAATCGGCACTATTGACCGGATTAAGACGGCCAAGCCCACCACGTACTCGGATGCCAAAGAAATAGGAGACTACCTGCGCGACAATGTGCCAGTCATCCTCAACCTGGCTTATCTTTCCGCCAAGGAAGCACAGCGCATGGTGGACTTTGCTTCCGGCTTGACTTACGGTCTGCGCGGTTCTTTTGAGGAAGTTGGCACCCGAGTGTTCCTGCTTTCCCCGCAGAACCTTAAGACTATCGAGGCTAGTCCGAATCGCTCGGCCTCCCTTTTGCAGACTTTGTGACTGCTAATTTCCTTCCATTCTGAGGTTCCCCCATCGCATCTAGTGGTGGGGGAAACTTGGTCTGTTTAGCCGAGCGCTGTCAGGTAGGATTGTCTGCGTGGATATGGTACGACTCATCGGCTTGGTTATTTACTACGTGATAAACGTCTATGTTTTCATCCTGGTTCTGAGGGTAGTTCTGGACTGGGTCCAGATTTTGGCTAGAGATTGGCGCCCCCGGGGAATTATTTTGGTGTTGGCTAACTTGATTTATGCCTTGACAGATCCACCGGTACGCTTTTTTGGGCGTTTGATACCTCCGCTTCGTATCGGCGGATTGGCGCTTGACATGGGGTTTTTAGTGTTGTTCATCCTCCTGTTCGGACTGCAATGGTTGGTGGTCAGGCTCACTTTTATGGTTTAGACGCCGTTTTTCCATTTTCATCGCTCTGGGCAATTAGCAAATTTCCCCTCTTTCGGAGTAAGTTTTAAACCTCAGTATTCACACAAGTAACAAAAAATGTGTAACAATGTCTTTTGTACAAAACGTGCGAATGCCCAAAAGGTTTTGGAAATCGGGGCGCAAGCCCCCTGATACGGACGAGGTGACGAATATGGCGTTGCTCACCACAGATGACATCGTCAACAAGAAGTTTCAGCCCACGAAATTCCGCGAAGGCTATGACCAGGATGAAGTGGACGATTTCTTGGACGAGGTGGTGAATACCCTCGATACCCTGACCAAAGAGCGTGATGCGCTCCGGGCCGAGCTGGATGAAGCAAACCGCAAGATTGCCGAACTGAGCAGCGGTGTGGCGCCAGTGGCAGAAGCAGTTCCCGAGCCGGCCACTCCCGAACCTACCCCGGTGGTGGAATCTGCTCCGGCTACTGCAGAGGCCCCCGAGTCGACTTCTGCGGTCTCCATGCTGGATATGGCGCAACGTCTGCACGACGAATACGTGCAAGACGGCCAAAAGAAGGGCGAAGAAATCATTGCCGATGCTCGCGTCGAAGCCGATCGTATTATTGCCGAGGCAGAGCAAGAGCATTCCCGCGTCCTGGCGCAGTTGGAGCAAGAACGCGGCATGTTGGAGCGCAAGATTGAAGAGCTCAAGACTTTCGAATCCGAGTATCGCGCCAAGATGAGTTCGTTCTTGGAAGGCATTCTTTCGGACTTGGCGAGTTCCGCACCGACCAACTAAGTTGTCGTTCAAATCCATCTTTAGTCATCAGCCGACGGGAGATTCCCACCGTTTCTCCCGCTGGCTGATGGTGCTTTTAATCATGGTGGTGGTGGGCGGCATCGACCAGATGACGAAACGTCTGGCCCAGCGTTTCCTGGTTGCCGGTACAGAGCCGCAGCCCCTGCTGGGCTCATACGTAACTTTGCACCTCACTCACAACCCCGGTGCCGCTTTGTCCATTGGTCAGGGCCAGACCCTGGTCGTGACCATATTTAGCTTGATATTGGTGTTTATATTGACTGTGTTGTCTTTCTCGACACACAGCCGGATGTGGGCTTACACCTTGGCGGTTGTGTCGGGAGGGGGACTGGCGAACCTGGTAGATAGGTTCCAAGGTCCAACGTGGGGTACCGGAGAGGTCGTTGACTTTATCGATTACTTCGGTTGGTTCGTCGGCAATGTGGCTGACATTTTCGTAGTTGTTGGGGTAGCGGTAGTCTTCGTTTTGCTGGTTCGCGGCGTACCGCTGTTCGCCACTCCTCAATCCGAACCCAAACCGAGGTGCGCCGAAGCGGGTACAGGTCAGGATGGTCTCGAAAAGGATAAAGATTAGTGAGTCGTTTGTTGCCGGTACCGGAGGGGCTTGCGGGGCTTCGCGCTGACGTGGGATTGTCGCGGCTTTTGGGGCTGTCACGAGCAAAAGCGGGAACTCTTTTGGAATCGGGAGCGGCCACGCAAAACGGCGAGACTCTGAAAAAATCCGATCAACTGACCCCGGGAAGTCTGTTGGAAATCGAAATTCCCGAACCTACCGGCTATGTTCCCGAAGTCACCCGCGTGGAAAACTTGGGAATTTTATATGCTGATGATGATTTGGTGGTGGTGGACAAGCCGGCCGGGGTCGCCGCTCACACCGGCCCCGGTTGGGAGGGGCCTACGGTAGTTGGGGCGCTGCGTGCTGCCGGGATTCCGGTGTCAACTTCCGGTCCGGTGGAACGCGAAGGTATCGTGCATCGTTTAGACGCGGGAACATCGGGAGCGATGGTGGTCGCAAAATCGGAACTCGCCTACGGCAAACTGAAAAACGAGTTTCGCTACCACCGGGTCGAAAAAATTTATACCGCCCTAGCTACGGGAAGGGTAAAACCCCCAGTAGGAACTATTGATGCCCCCATCGGACGGGCGCCGGGGCGTGAGTTTAAGATGGCGGTGGTGTCCGGTGGCAAGCCCGCGGTGACGCACTACGACGTCACCGAGGAACTTTCGGGAGCAACTTTGTTGAAAGTCCAGCTGGAGACGGGACGTACCCACCAGATTCGCGTGCATCTCGCGGCTATCGGGCACCCCTTGGTAGGTGATACAGAATATGGAGCGGATCGGAAAACGGCGGCTCGGCTGGGACTGGAGCGGCAATGGCTGCATGCCAGTCGGCTGGCGTTTAAACACCCGCGAACCGGGCTGGAAGTCGCGGTGCAGGCTCCGCTACCAGCTGATTTAGCGGCGGCTTTAGAGCTTTTGCGTCAATAGTAGGGCTGAAAATCTCGACTCGCGTCCCCACCTGGGAGACTAGGGCTGCGGAGCTTCACTAAGCAAAAATCGACTAGGATTAACCCATGCCCAAATCCGATTTCGTCCATCTTCATGTCCACACTGACTACTCGATTTTGGATGGGGCGGCAAAGATTAAGCGGCTGGTTTCCAAAGCAGTAGAAAACCAGCAAAAGGCCGTGGCGATCACCGATCATGGTTACCTGTTCGGGGCTTTTGAGTTTTATCAAGAATGTCATGATGCCGGGATTAAACCCATTATCGGCTTGGAAGCCTATGTTACTCCGGGAACTTCGCGTTTCGACACCACGAAAGTGCAGTGGGGGACTTTGGAACAGCAAAAGGCCGGTGACGACGTGTCCGCTCGAGGTGCCTATACGCATATGACGCTGTTGTCCCAAACTACCGAGGGAATGCACAACCTGTTCCGGCTGGGCTCGTACGCCTCCTTAGACGGACAGATGGGAAAATGGCCGCGGGCTGACCGGGAACTGTTGGAGCGCTATCACGAGGGGCTCATTGGCACGGCAGGCTGTCCCTCCGGGGAGGTCCAGACCCGGTTGCGGTTAGGGCAGTACCATGAGGCCCGGCGGGCTGCCGGGGAACTGCAGGACATCTTTGGCAAAGACAATTTTTATGTGGAGCTGATGGATCACGGTCTATCCATCGAAAACCGCGTACGCAAAGACTTGCTGCGCTTAGCTCGGGAAATCAACGCACCTGTCATCGCCACCAATGACTCTCACTACGTCTATAAGGAAGACCGGGAAATTCAAGACGCGATGCTGTGCATCAACTCCGGGGATCGGCTGTCCAACCCGGATCGATTCCGCTTTGACGGCACGGATTATTATCTGCGACCCAGCGAAGAAATGCACGAACTGTTTGCGGAAATCCCCGAGGCTCTGGACAATACCCTGTTGATTGCCGAGCAGTGCAATGTTGAATTCCCAGACGTGAAGGAAGGCACCTTCATGCCGGTTTTCCCGGTGCCAGCTGGAGAAGACGAAGTATCCTGGTTCATTAAGGAAGTCGAACGTGGTTTACAGTATCGGTTCCCGAACGGTATCTCCGAGGAAGTCCGCAAACGTGCCGACTACGAGGTTGAGATTATTATCCAAATGGGATTCCCCTCCTACTTCCTGATTGTTTCGGACTATATTCAGTGGGCGAAGGACAACGGAATTCGGGTCGGACCGGGGCGCGGCTCCGGCGCTGGCTCCATGGTCGCCTACGCCATGCGCATCACGGATTTGGACCCCATCAAGCACGGGCTGTTGTTTGAACGGTTCCTTAATCCGGAACGGGTGTCCATGCCGGATATCGACGTGGATTTCGACGATCGTCGCCGTCAAGATGTGATTGACTACGTGACCCGCAAATACGGCAAGGACAAAGTGTCCCAGGTCGTGACCTACGGCACGATTAAATCAAAACAAGCTCTTAAGGACGCGGCACGCATTTCGGGCGCGGATTTCTCAAAAGGTGAAAAACTCACCAAGGCGATGCCGCCGGCGGTCATGGGTAAAGACATCCCGCTGTCCGGTATGTACGATTCGCAGCATCCCCGCTACAAAGAGGCAGAAGAATTCCGCAAAGTCGTGGCTGAAGATCCCTTTAACCGCCAAATTTTTGACCTGGCAGCCGGCGTGGAGGGCATGGTGCGCCAGTGGGGGGTACACGCGTGTGCGGTCATCATGTCGCGGGAAACCTTGACCGACGTCATTCCGATGATGAAACGCCCGCAAGACGGAGCCATGATTACCCAGTTCGACTACCCGACTTGTGAGCACCTGGGTCTGCTAAAGATGGACTTCCTGGGGCTAAAGAACCTCACCATTATTTCCGATGCCCTGGACAACATTAAGATTAACGGGAAAACCCCACCCGACCTTGAGCGTTTGGAAGTTGATGACAAAACGACTTATGAAATGCTGTCCACGGGCGAGACTTTGGGGGTGTTCCAGCTCGATGGCGGGGGGATGCGCACCTTGCTGAAGCAGCTCCGGCCTACCGAGTTTGACGATATTTCCGCTTTGGTGGCACTGTATCGACCCGGACCGATGGGGGCGAATTCCCACACGAACTATGCATTTCGGAAAAACGGTCTGCAAAAGATTGAGCCGATTCATCGTGAGCTGGAAGAACCGCTGAAAGATATCCTGGGCTACACCTACGGCCTGATTATCTATCAGGAACAGGTCATGGCTATCGCCCAAAAGGTCGCCGGATTTACCCTGGGGCAGGCCGATATTTTGCGTAAAGCCATGGGGAAAAAGAAGAAAGACGTACTGGCTGAACAGTACGTGAAATTCCACGATGGGATGATTGCAAACGGCTACTCGGAGGATTGCTGTAAAACCCTGTGGGATATCCTGGTGCCTTTCGCCGACTATGCGTTCAACAAATCCCACTCGGCCGCTTACGGGCTGATTGCGTACTGGACTGCCTATCTCAAGGCAAACTTCCCGACCGAATATATGGCGGCCGTGCTGACTACCCAGACGGATAAAGACAAGCTGGGGATGTATTTGAACGAGGTACGTCGCATGGGGATTCGGGTCTTGCCTCCTGACGTGAACCAGTCCTACGGAGCTTTTGCACCTGACGGAAACGACATTCGTTTTGGACTGGCCTCGATTCGCAACGTTGGAGAAAACGTGGTGGCGGAAATCATCAAGGCGCGCCAAGAAAAAGGTGCCTACACGTCCTTTTCCGACTTCCTGAAAAAAGTTCCGGCGGAAGTCTGCAACAAACGCACCATCGGTTCACTCATTAAGGCCGGAGCATTTGACGCTTTCGGGGCTTCGCGCCGCGCCCTTACCGTGATTCATGAACAGGCAGTGGAAGCGGTGGTGTCCACGAAACGTCAAGAGTCCAATGGGCAGTTCGACCTGTTCGCGGCCCTAGAGATAGATGGGGCCGAGGCAGAGGATGATTTGCTGGGTTCAGCCAGCATCGATATTCCCGATCTTCCGGAGTGGCCCAAGAACGAACTGCTCGCGTTTGAACGTGAAATGTTGGGAATGTATGTTTCGGACCACCCGCTCTCGGGGATGAAACGGGTGTTGGAAGGCCTGGCTGAGGACCATATCGTGGATTTGACCTCGGACGAAGGCAAAGGCAATGATTCCCCGGTCAAAATTGCCGGTCTGGTGACAGCGGTTAACGTAAAAATTTCCAAACGTTCCGGCCAGCAGTGGGCGATTGCGAAAATCGAGGACATGACCGGCTCTGTAGAAGTGCTGTTCTTTGCGAAAACCTACGAAAACATTGCCGCTGATTTGGTTCAAGACAATATCGTGGTGGTCGGTGGACGGCTGCGCCGTGAGGATGAATCCGTTTCGATTTACGCCAGCGACCTGAGCGTGCCGAACTTATCGTTGCATCTGGATCACTTGGACGAAGTTGATTTATTGCTACCCGCTGAGCGCTGTACGACAGAGAATATGCGTGCTTTTGGGGCCCTGCTGGAGCGTTTCCCCGGCCAGGCTCCCGTGCGTCTGCATATTTTGGAGCAAGGGGAGCTACAGGTTCTGGACTTGGGTCCCGAACGCCTGGTTAACGCCGGCCCGGATTTCTTAGGCGAGCTGCGCGCCATGCTGGGATATGACTCGATTATCACTCCGGGAACTAACCCCTTAGAATCCACCGCGGCCGCCGAACTGGCCGAGATTTCCCCGGTTGAGTCTCGTGCGGAGCAGAAGCTGTCGGATACGACTCTATTCGACGCATCCAGTCTTTAAATCCTAACCATGTTCTATGTGGGGTGGCTTTTTCGCGAATCTGTAGTATCTAGACGTCCTCAAGGTTGTTTGAAAAAAGGTCTGGGTTCGGACGGTAAGTCTCTAGCCAGGTTTTAGTGGTGTGGACGTGGGTTCGTGCCAAGAATGAGGCTCGTTCTGGGTCACGGTTTTTTATCGCTTGGACAATCTCTAGGTGGGCGTTATCGCTAACTTTTTTCAAGTCGAGTCGTTCAGGTTCTTCATAAATGTGGTAATCCCTACCGCGCTGACGCAGCACTTTGAGTAGGGAAATGATGGCCTGGTCATTCGCAGCACTGTTTATGAGCTTGTGGAACTCGGTATCTAGGATTTGTGCATCGTGTCCTGGGGCACATTTGCTCAGATCCATCGCAATTTGCTCTAGATTCTCGATTTGAGAATCCGAGAGCCTTGCTGCTGCTTGAGCGGCGCAGTAACCTTCCAGTATTTCCCTCAAGTTGAATAATTCGATAAAAGAATCAAGAGGTAGCAGCGGGACGATAGCGGTAAGTGCATCCACCACGTTTTTCGGTGTGAGTTGGGATACACGCGCACTGGCGTTCCTTCGTAAATCCAGTGCTCCAGCCACGTGCAGCATTTTTTGAGCTTCGCGAAGCGAGCTGCGCGAAACATTAAAGCGTTCACATAGTTCAATTTCAGAGGGGAGCACCTGTCCCGGTTTTAGCTCCCCAGTGGCAATCATTCTGCATAGCCCCAAGCGGGTTTGTTCTACTGCATCTTGCATAGTTCCACCTTACAAGGAAATAGTTCCAGTCCTCCGAGAATAAAATTGTCAGACAATAAAACAAAAATTGCACAAATTAATACCATTCTCTGCTTTAGGTGCTAAAATTGCCTGACAAGGAGGTTAGAACGATGAAGTTCTCCGCTGCTTACTCGTACAACTCAGGACCTAGTTGGTCTCTCGATCCAAGATGCAAGCATCTCAACCACGGCTCTTTCGGCGCAGTACCGGTGGAGGTACAAGTTGAACAAAACCGGCTGCGTACTTTAATGGAGCAAAACCCCGTGAGTTGGTTTTCGGTAGCTCACGAACGGGTAGGCAGGGCGCGTGAGGAAATGGCGGGGCTTTTGGGTGTGGACCCGTCACACCTGGCTTTTGTTTTCAATGTTTCGGCAGGCGCATCGGTTGTTTTCCAAAGGTTTATGGCAAGGAGTCCTGTCCATACCTTGGTAACAGATCACGGTTACGGCGCGGTTTCAATGGGAGCCAGGCGTTTATCTCAGCGTACTGGTGGAACTTTCAATGTGGCTTCTGTTCCTTTGAATGCTACAGCGATGGAAGTTGTGGATATTCTGACAGAGAAGATGCAAAGCATCCCACCCGGCTTGCTTGTCATCGATCAGGTTACGTCAGCCACTGCTCGGCGTTTCCCGACGAACGAGATTTGTAAAAAAGCCAGGGAATTAGGGTTTACTACCCTTGTGGACGGGGCGCATTCCCCTGGCGTTTTGGAAAATCCCATCTGCTTCGACGCAGATTACTGGGTTGGTAACTTGCACAAGTTTGCCTGTGCGCCACGCGGTGCAGCTTTGCTTTATTCCCGTGATGCTGATCAGGAGTTATTCCCTCTAATAGATTCCTGGGGTGCAGAACTCGAGTTCCCCAAACGTTTTGACCACACCGGAACAATGGACACCACGGCGTGGCTCACAGCACCTTTTGCCTGGAGTCTCATCGACAAGATGGTTGGTTGGGACAAGGTTAGGCAGTGGTCTAGTCGTTTGGCTGACGAGGGAGAGAAGATTCTTGACGTAACGCTGCGTCAGTGGATGGACGATCCTTTCCCCGATGTTGGGCAGAAAGTTGGCCCCTTACGTTTGGCGCGTTTGCCTCTCGGTTTGGGACGTACGCGCGAACAAAGTGATGCGTTGCGTATTCCCCTCATCGAAGCCACGGGAATAGCGCTATCCTTCACAAGTTTTCACGGACAAGGTTTTCTTCGCTTTTCAACCCACATATACAACTCATTGTCAGATTTTGACTATCTCGCCAGCGAAGGTCTTCCGCTGCTGCACCAGTGGGCGAGTCAGGTTTCAACTGAACCCAATATTATGAACAACAAAGATTAGGAGGAATAATGCGCAAACACATCGCCGTGTTAATTGCAGCCTCATTTGCCCTGACACTTGGGCTAACTGGTTGCAGCTCAAGTAGTGGAGATGACTCACAAGGAGCTGTAAAGCTCCAAATGGTGGAGTCCTTGACTAACCCTGCTCGTACCGAGTTGATTCGAGGTCTGCTTCAGGATTTCGAGAAAGAACATCCGAATATCAAGGTAGAGTTGATTTCTCCGCCCACAGAGCAAGCGGATCAAAAAATACAGCAAATGCTTCAGTCCGGTTCCGGGGTTGATGTTCTGGAAGTTCGTGACCTGACTGTGGGGCCGTTCAGCAATAACGGGTGGCTCTACGACATGGCCCCGGATCTCAAAACTTGGGATGGCCTCGATAAGCTCACCGATCAGGCTCAAAAATTCACCATCAATGCTGATGGGAAGTCCTACTTTATCCCCTATGGTTTCTACGGTCTGAGCTTGTTCTATCGGACTGACCTGGTGAAACAGGCTGGTTTTGAGGGAGCACCTAAGTCGTGGGAAGACTTGGTGGAACAGGCAGCTAAGATTCAGAATCCCGCGCAAAACCGCTACGGTTACGCCTTCCGTGGAGGCCCCAACTCTGCAGGGCAGCTGATGAGTATTCTCGAAGCCTACAACGCAGACAACCTTGACGTAGCCAATGCCTACAAGGTTAAGAGTGGCAAGACGATTTTCACGACCCCCGAGTCTCAAACTGCCTTAGATAAATATGTGGAGCTATACAAAACAGGCTCCCCGGAGTCCTCTGTTTCCTGGGGGTACGCAGAAATGGTGCAGGGCTTCACCAATGGCTCTACTGCCTTCCTGCTCCAGGATCCTGAGGTAATCGCTACAGTGAAAGAGTCGTCCCTGACTGAGGACCAGTGGGGTGTTGCTCCCAACCCGGTTGGACCGACGGGGAAGGCCGCATGGCCAATGGCTACGGCGGGCTGGGGTGTGACGCAGTTCTCTAAGCATAAGGCTGAGGCAGTAGAGCTAGTGAAATGGCTGGCTGGCGATCCTTCCACCACTTTCGCGAAGGAAAACTCTCTGGTGCCGATTCTGCAGGCTGCCGGGGAAGACGAATTCTTCAAGACTGGTCCTTGGGCTGCTTACGTAGAAATGACGTCCAACCCAGATACTTGGATTTCCGTTGAGGAACCTCGTGGGGTTGCCTGGTGGACCGAATGGATGCAGCGTTCAGAAGCAGACTTGCAGAAGGTCCTCTTGAACCAGATGACCACCGCCCAGATGCTCTCCGGGTGGGACAAGTTCTGGACAGAAAAGTGGCAAGGTTAGTTACGATGTTTTCAGGGAAGAAAGCTGTGGGTGCGTCTGCTGAAAGCGGGCGCGCCCACAGCCGTCGCCCATTCTCGAGCAGGTCTGCCCTGACGATAATGGCATTTCTGGCGCCCGCCTTCATCTTTGTAGCCATTTTCACCTACTATCCGATGCTACGTGGTGCCCAGATGGCTTTCCGAAAATGGAACTTGTGGGATCTCAATGACACCCCGTTTGTTGGTCTCGGTAACTTCCGTGAACTCATCTCGAATCCTCTATTTCTGCACACCATGGTGAACTCGCTCATCTGGGTAGCAGCATCTCTCATTCCCCAGTTCGTAATCGGGTTCTTAATAGCTTTGGCCTTGCGCAATCGCTTCAGGTTCAGAGGTTTGTATCAAGCTGTTATTTTTTACCCCTGGGCAGTGTCAGGGTTCTTGATTGGCATCCTCTTCAGGTGGATGTTCAATAGTGAGTTCGGTGTGTTCAATGACTTGTTAATGCGGGTCGGCATCGTGGATTCTCCTGTCCCATGGTTAGCGAAACCGGAGTTAGCTTTCGTTGCCGTGATTATCGCGAACATCTGGTACGGAGTGGCTTTCTTCGCAATTATGATTTTGGCAGCCTTGCAATCCGTACCTCAAGATATGTTGGAAGCAGCGGCGATTGATGGCGCGAGCCGTACGCGCACCCTGTTCAGTATCATGATTCCTTCGATTCGTTCGACCTTGATACTCACAGTTTTGCTGCGCATAATCTGGATTTTTAACTTCCCGGATATTATCTATGCGATGACCGGGGGAGGGCCCGGCAACCAGACACACATCGCAACGACTTGGATGATTCAGTTCACCCAGCAGGGCAGTTATGGCTTGGCCTCCGCACTGGGCTTCATCGTGGTCGGCGTTCTCACTGTGTTTACCGGAGTGTATCTGTTGCTCTTGACGAGGAGTAATGATGCTAAATAAAACCCCGATATATCTTAAGATAATCAAAATCTGTGGCTTGAGCCTGTGGTTTATCATTACGGTGTTCCCTCTGTACTGGATTCTCCTCACGTCTTTCAAGCCAGCCAATCAAATCGCGGAATATCCCGTCCGCTATTGGCCACGCGTTTTTTCGTTAGAAAACTACATGAATCTTTTCTCCAAGGCTCAATTCGGCACCTATATGTTCAACTCATTGACGGTGGCCCTGTTGGGTTCGATTGTGGCTACGTTGATTGCTCTCCTTAGCGGTTATACTCTGTCACGTTTTACTTTTCGATCGAAAGGGGCGGTGCTCATCGCCTTTCTCATCACGCAGATGATACCGATGTTCATCGCTCTTGGTCCGCTATACCAGATGTTCACCACTCTGGGTCTGGTTGATACCCGTGCGGGTCTCATCCTCATCTACATCGCCATGACCATACCATTCTCCTCGATTATGTTGCGAGGGTTCTTCGACAACGTCCCTGACTCTCTCGAAGAGGCAGCCATGGTTGATGGTTTGAACAGGTTCTCTGCGCTTTGGCGTATTATCGTTCCGGTTATGTTGCCGGGGATTACAGCCACTTTCATCTTCAACTTTGTCAATATTTGGAATGAGCTGTTCTTGTCTGTAACCCTAATCAACTCGGATTCTAAACGTACGATTCCCACTGCGTTGAACAGTTTCATCTCAAGTTTCAACATTGAATGGGGGCCGATGTCTGCAGCCGCTGTGTTGACGATTTTTCCCACCATGATATTGTTCTCTTTCGCTAGCAAGTGGATTGTAGCTGGCCTAACCCAAGGTGCTACTAAGGGATAGCTGTAAGATGTTACTGTGTTCAACGTATTGGATTTTTCAAAAGAAAACGTGGATGCCGCGGTGCTGCGCGAGCGGCTGCCCCGGGCGGCTCTCAATGTCGAGCGGGCGGTGGAGGCGGTGGCGCCCCTAATCGATGCGGTGCGCCGCGAAGGTGCTAAAGCCTTGCGTGACCAAGCCGAGCAGTTTGACCGGGTGCGTCCCCGCCTGTTGCGGGTCCCGGCGGCTGAAATTGAGCGAGCTTTACGGGAGCTGGATTCGGGACTGCGCGAGGCGATTGAAACGTCTATTGCTAATAACCGGAAAGGTCACGAGGCGCAGCTGCCTCGCCCGGTCGTTACCGAAATTATTCCCGGCGGCACCGTTACGCAACGTTGGATTCCGGTGCGGCGCGTGGGTCTGTACGTTCCGGGCGGGCTCGCGGTCTATCCCAGCTCGGTCATCATGAACGTGGTGGCGGCACAAGTGGCGGGGGTGAGCCAGATTGCTTTGGCCTCTCCGGCGCAGCAGGCTTTCGGTGGCTCGGTACATCCCACCGTGCTGGCGACCTGCGCTTTATTGGGCGTGAACGAAGTCTATGCCATGGGCGGGGCCGGAGCGATTGGTGCGTTTGCTTACGGCGCCAAGGGAGAAACGCCAGACGACGGTCAGGTTTTGGTGGAGCCTGTGGACGTCGTTACCGGTCCGGGCAATATCTATGTTGCGGCCGCGAAACGTGTGGTGTCCAGCGTCTGCGGTATCGACGCGGAGGCCGGTACGACCGAGATTGCCATAATTGCTGATAGCAGCGCCACGCCGATATTTGTCGCTGCGGATTTAATCAGCCAAGCCGAGCACGACCCGGCCGCCGCCTCGGTCCTGATTACCGACTCGTCCGAACTTGTGACCCAGGTGAAAGCGGAACTGGAGCGTCAAGTTCCCCAACGTGACCATCACGAACGTATCGCCACCGCCCTATCCGGGCCGCAGTCGGGTGCCATCCTCACTCGGGATATCGAACAATCCATTGCCGTGGCTAACGCTTACGGAGCTGAACACCTCGAAATTCAAACCGCTGATGCCCGCGAAGTGGCAGCAAAAATTCACAATGCGGGGGCGATCTTTGTCGGCGACTACACCCCGGTGCCGCTGGGGGACTACCTGGCAGGCTCCAACCACGTCTTGCCCACCGGAGGCACCGCCTCCCACGCTTCGGGCCTGAACGTGATGGCATTCCTGAAGTCCGTGCAACAGATTGAATACACCCAACAGGCCGCGGACGCGCTGACCGACCGCCTGGTGGTATTCAGTCATGCCGAGGACCTGGAAGGCCACGGAGCATCCCTGCTGGCACGTCGGGAAGGCAAGTAAATGAGCGCAACAGACGCCGTTGCCACGCCGGAAGGCTCCATGCAACTGCCCTTGCGCGAGGACTTGGCGGGGCTCGAACCCTACGGGGCTCCTCAGCTGCAGGTGCCGGTGGCCATCAATGTGAACGAAAATCCCTATCCGGTGCCGGCTCCGGTGATAGAGGCGATTACCGCGGCGGTGCGTGAGGCGGCGGGCAGCTTGAATCGTTATCCTGACCGGGATTTTCCGGATCTTCGCCTTGCCTTGAGCGATTATCTGGAGCGGGAATCCGGGGTGCGGGTGGCTCCCGAATGGTTGTGGGCCGCCAATGGCTCTAACGAGGTCATGCATCATTTGTTCAGCGCTTTTGGCGGACCGGGACATCCGGCGCTGTCATCCTCGCCCACGTACTCGATGTATCCCGAATATGCCCGCAACACCCTGACCGAGTTGTTGGACGTTCCGCGGCGGGAGGATTTTTCCGTGGACGTGGCCGCGTTGAAGCAAGCTGTAGCCCGCGCTCACCCGGCGCTGCTGGTGCTGGCTTCCCCCAACAATCCCACGGGAACCCACCTGAGTTCCGCGGACGTGGCTGAAATCCTGAGTTTTACTCGTACCAGCGGACCGCACGGGAGCGCGACCCTGGTGGTTATTGACGAAGCCTACGGTGAATTTCGCCGTGACGGGGTACCTTCTGCACTGGAACTGTTGGCGGCGCACCCGCACTTGGTGGTGTCCAGAACTATGTCCAAGGCTTTCGCGATGGCCGGTTTGCGGTTGGGGTACTTGGCAGCTCGTCCCCAGATTATTTCCCAGCTCATGCTGGTGCGTTTGCCCTATCACCTGTCGGCTCTGACCCAGGCGGCAGCTCTGGCGGCGCTGTCCCAGTCAGATTTGCTGCAAGCCCAGGTGGACAAAATGCGCCATACTCGCGACCAGATGGTGCGAACCCTGCGAGAAATGGGGTTGAGCGTGGCAGAATCGGATACGAACTTTGTTTTCTTTGGAAAGTTCAACGACCGCCAAAAAGTCTGGCAAGATTTGCTTGACCGCGGCGTGTTGATTCGCGTAGTCGGACCCGATGGCTGGCTGCGGGCCAGCGTGGGCACCGAGGAGGAAACTGAGGTGTTTCTTTCCGCCCTGAAGGAGGTATTGCAATGAACGAAACTCGGATGCCCCGGGTGGCGCAGGTCACGCGGGAAACGTCAGAATCACGGGTAAAGGTGCGGGTGAACCTGGACGGGACCGGCTCAGCCAACATTCACACCACGGTGCCGTTCTATGACCATATGCTTACCGCTTTGGCGCGTCATTCCCTGATTGATTTGGATATTGAAGCCTCGGGAGATACCGACATTGATGTCCATCACACGGTGGAGGATACGGCTATCGTGTTGGGTCAGGCGCTGCGCGAAGCGTTGGGGGACAAGGCCGGTATCCGCCGTTTCGGTGACGCGTGCGTGCCTCTGGATGAGGCTTTGGCTCACGCCGTGGTGGATTTGGCGGGACGGCCCTACGTTGTTTGCGAGGGGGAACCGGAAGGCCAGCAGTATCACCTCATCGGCGGGCACTTCACCGGCTCGTTGACCTATCACGTGTTTGAATCCCTGGCGCTGAATGCCGGTATTTGTCTGCATCTGCGCCTGTTGGCGGGCCGGGACCCGCACCACATCGTGGAGGCCCAATTTAAGGCCTTGGCGCGGGCGTTAAAGTCCGCAGTTGAATATGATCCGCGGGTGGTGGGCGTTCCCTCCACTAAAGGAACTCTGTAGCGTCGGGAAAGGCTAGTGATGAGTGAACCGCAAGAAGCCCGAAATCCTGAGGACAGAGGGGACAAGCCTGGCGATCAGCGGGCCTACGATGCCGAGTTTGCCGACCTCATCGCCAAACTGGGAGATGTTGACTTTGAACCGGAATCCCCGGTGTCAGGCTCGGACGAAAAGCTGGATTTACCGGAAGAATCGGAGCCTCCGCTGGTGAACCGGCGAGCCACCGCGTGTTTCTTAACTCCGGTGGCTTCGGCGGAAGCCTTGGGGGCGCTGTGTGCGTTGAGTGATATTTCGGCCGTGGTGGTGCCGACGGACGCCGGGGCGCTGGTGGTACAAAACCTGGAGTTGACCGAAGAACAGTGGGGAATGGCACTGCTGGTTGAAAGCCTCAATGAGCTGGACTCGGACTTGGATACGGTGGCGTCTACGCTTACTGAGATTATTCGAATGCCGGTGGTGGTGTTTTCTGCCCTGCTGGCTCCCGGCACCGAACAGGAACCCGGAGTGACCGGTCAAGTCCTGGCGGGCCGCTGGGCCAATCAGGCTTTTGAGGTGGATTTGCCGGCCGGCCTGGTCATTGCGCAGATGCCAATGGTCATCGAGGATTTGGTGCTGGGGAGGGTCAATCCGTCAGATGTGGACGGGGCGGTTGATACCGTCGATATGCCCCGCTGGAAAGCGTTGCGGATGCTGGGTAAAGGCATCAAAGATTCCCGCGAGGAACGCCGGCGTCAACATGGTCAGGCAGATTCTTCCGATGACGCGGCCTGGGGTGAGGACTCAGAAGGGCGGGGGGACGCCTCATGACTGACCCTAAAGTTGTCGTTCTGGATCACGGATACGGCAATGTGCTTTCCGTCGCGCACGCCCTTGAAAGGGCGGGAGCCCGGGTGTCTCTCTCGGTTGACGCGGCTGAAGTCGCGCAGGCCGACGGTTTGGTCGTTCCCGGAGTGGGAGCCTTCGCGGCGGTAATGCGTTCCCTGCAAGCCTCGCGGGCGCCTCTGATGATTGAACGTCGGCTCGCTGGAGGCCGCCCGGTTCTGGGCATCTGTGTCGGCTTGCAGGTCATGTTTACTTCCGGAGACGAAAACGGGGAAGTCACCGCCGGGCTGGATCAATGGCCCGGAATGGTGACGGCGCTGCCGGCGGCGCGTTTACCGCATATGGGCTGGTCAAAAGTGCATGTCCCGGCCCAGTCGCAGCTGTTGGCGGGCCTCGACGGAGAGAGATTCTATTTCGTACACTCTTACGCTTGTCTCAGCGACCCCGCTGAGGCCTTGGGAATGGATGAGGAATCACGGCGGCTGTTCCGCCCCCCGCTCGTGTCTTGGGCACATTACGGAGCCGACTTTGTGGCGGCCGTGGAAAACCGAGCCTTGTGCGCCACCCAATTTCATCCGGAAAAGTCCGGACCAGCCGGGGCTCGCGTGTTCGCAAACTGGCTAGAGATGCTCTAGTGCGTATGGGCCATTCCTGGCGGTTTAGTCATCAGTTAGCTACTCCGTAGCAGGAATGTGGATGGGGTGCATATAAGTTTGACACGGTCACAGTTTTTGCATGGAATAGCCCAGGCCGCGCACGTTCACGATTAAATCTGGCTTCGATATCTGTGCCAGAGCCCCCTTACGTAAACGATACACAGTTGATTTAATCATGTCCCGAGCCCCGGAAGTTTCCTGTGTTTGCCAAACTTCGTTTAACAGGTGTGAAATGGGGACGACCTTACCAATCTGAGAAGCCAAAGTGAGAAGGAACCTAAACTCGATGTCAGTGAGTTCCAGACGGGTTCCATTCCAAGTGGCTGTGTTGGTTTGCAGATTCAGTTGCAGAGGACCATTGGATACCATAGCGGCATCCGCGCGGCCGGAGCCGTGTTTCACCGCCAATACTGCACGCAAAGCCAGCTCTCGGGGCGAGAACGGTTTCACAATATAGTCGTCAGCTCCGGCTTCTAAGCCCTCGATGCGTTCGGATTCTTCCCCCAGAGCTGAGACGAGAATTATTGGGAGGGAGTAGGCAGTACGAATCCTTTGTGTCAAAGCTATACCCGAAATGTCGGGCAGCATAACGTCTAAAACTGCCAGGTCGAAATGCTGTTTTTTCAGCAGATTCCAGGCTTCTTTACCGGTTGAAGCTGTCTCCCAGCTGAATCCGCGCGTTTCCAATGAGAAAGTAATGACTGAAGCGATGTGAGGATCGTCATCAAGCACCAAGGCCTTCCATGATTCTGTGGTCATCGGATGGCTTTCCTTTCTGATTGGTATAGGGGAGAATCACGAATATGGTGGTTCCGTGCTGCGCTATTGAATCTACCAGGATTTTGCCCTGGTGGAGATGAATTATTTTTTCCGTAATCATCATTCCGAGTCCGGCTCCGGGACGACCAGTGTTTCCGGTGGTAAAAGGTTTGAACAGTTGTTCTCGTTCGGTTTCACTCATACCCGCACCAGTATCGTTGATTTCAATCACGCATCCCTCGTCATTGCGGTAGGGGCGTATCGTGATACGGGCTTCCAATCCCGCATGGTTGATAGCGTTATTAATCAAGTTCGTTAGTGCCTGCCGAATCAAACGCCGGTCAGCTTGAACCCAGATGGGCCGTCCCCTGCGGTTAACTGTCAGATTAGCCTGTCGAATTGAAGCGAGATCGTTGACTACTTGTCGGATCAAGCTGACGATGTCAAAAGTTTGGATTTTTAACTCGAATAGTTGTGCATCCAAACGGGTACTTATCAGAAAATCTTCCGCCATGTCTCGTAACAAATTCGCATTCGTTTCAATCCTGGCGACCATCTCAATCTGGCGGTCGTTGAGTTTACCAACGGCTTCATCACGCAATAGCTCCGAGTTGCCAATCAACACGGTCAGCGGCGAGCGAATCTCATGAGCCAGGATGGAGGGATTCCTGGTGTATTGGTCATGTACTTCGCGTAACCAGGCCAGTTCCGTCTGACATTTGCGGTTTTTCCTCCATAAAAAGAACGACAGAGCTAAAGCAGCCAGGCAAAGTAGCGTCACCACGCCAAGAAGTATCCAGGCCATCTCGGTCCCCTTACAAAACTGTGTCAAGAAAGTCAGTAACGTGCTTGGGTCGCGAAAGGTGAGGCATCAGGAATCGTAGCCTGTGCAAGGTAGGCGGGCTTGTTAGTCCTAAAAACCTGATAGTGACAAAGCTGTCACCGTCTGCCACCCAGCAGACGTACTTTTTGACATTCTATCCGGTCATAATGACTCTAAGCGATTCAACGGAAGAAGCGCTGCCCAAAGACGGGCCTCACTTTTTAAGGAGCAATCATGTTATCTCACAATCAATTAGTTAAGCGTTTAGCTTTGGGCGTGGCGACTCTGGGTATGGTCGCCAGTCTCGGTGCCTGTGGACCGGCAGGAAGTAGCACGGGAGCCTCAGCGGGGTCGCAGGAAGAGTCTCTTACCGTGGTCTGTGGTGCTATGGAAGATTTGTGCCAGGCGTGGACCAAGAGCTTTACTGAAAAAACCGGAATTAAGACAAGTTTCGTGCGTCTGTCTTCGGGTGAAACTGTAGCCCGTTTGGAAGCTGCCAAAGCTAACCCTGAGTTTGATGTTTGGCACGGTGGTCCCGTGGATGGTTACGGTGCTGCAGTCGAGAAGGGGCTGATTAAGGCCTATGATTCTCCGGCTGCCGCAGACATTCCGGAAAAGTACAAGGACCCCGACCATAACTGGACTGGTGTCTATATTGGCGTGTTGGGTTTTTGTTCCAATAAGGTGGTCTTGGATGAACTCGGCGTTGATGTTCCTAAGAAGTGGGATGATTTGCTCAACCCCAAGTTGAAGGGGCAGATTTCCACTGCGCATCCTTCCACATCCGGCACCGCTTTTACGACTTTGTGGACTCAAACTATTTTGCAAGGTGGCGAAGACCAAGCCCTGTCCTGGATGAAGAAGCTGAACAACAACGTGCTGCAATACTCTAAGTCTGGTACTGCTCCGGGACAAATCGCTGGTCGTGGTGAAGTCGGCGTAGGTTTGGTCTTTAGCCATGATTGTGTGAAATATCGTGATGGCGGTATGAAAGATTTGGTGGTGTCTTTCCCGGAGGACGGCACTGGTTACGAAATCGGTGGTGTGGGCATGATTGCGAACACGGCACACGAGGAAGCAGCTAAGAAGTACATTGACTGGGCTATTTCCGCGGAGGCTCAGAATATTGGTCAAACTGTGGGTTCCAACCAGGTGCTGACGAATCCGGCTGCCAAGAGCAACGATAAGATGGCGAAACTTGATGAAATCAAACTCATCGACTACGACTTCCTCGCGGCTGCTAAGGCCAAGAGTGGCCTGACCGCACGCTTTGATGAGGAAGTTGCGGGTCAGCCGAAGGAATAAGTTGTTGGCGCCCAGAGCCCGCTCTGGGCGCCAAGCATATGGCTAGTCAAAGCATGGCTGCCTGACTTTTAATCCACAATGTTGAGCTGGAAAGAATCATTATGACTATAACGGCTGAGGTCTCTAAGACTAACGTTCGGAAAAGACAACGTACGAAGGTAAAAGCGGATCCTGTTACTTTGATTTTGGTGGCAATAGTCTGTATATTCCTGTTTTTCCTGGTGGGATTACCGCTGCTGAAGGTCTTGTCCACGGCGCTGTCTGCCGATGGTATGGACGCGCTGGGAAAGATGTTTACCTCAAAATCCAACCTGGTAATCATTATGAATACTCTGGTTTTGGGTTTGACGGTTGCCTCAGTGGGTACCATTGTCGGTTTCCTGATGGCGTTCGTGCAGGTAAAGGTGCGGTGTCGCGGGAAGAAAGTCATGCATTTGCTTTCATTGCTTCCCATTGTGTCTCCGCCATTTGCGGTGGCGACTGCCTCCATCACCCTGTTTGGTAGCCGGGGGATTATTTCCCATCAGCTGCTGGGACAAAACTGGCATATATACGGCTTACCTGGCTTGACCTTGGTGTTGTCCCTATCTTTCTTCCCGGTCGCGTATCAGAATCTTGCCGGTATGTTGCGTTCGCTTGACCCCGCGACGGAAGAGGCCTCTGCTTCCCTGGGAGGTAACGCCTGGACGGTGTTTCGCACGGTGACTTTCCCCATGCTGATTCCCGGTTTCGGGGCGTCTTTCTTGTTACTATTCGTGGAAGGCATCGCGGATTTGGCCAACCCATTGGTTATCGGTGGAGACTTCACTGTTTTAGCTTTACGGGCATACATTGCGGTGAACGGCGAGTACAACACTGCTGCCGGCGCGGCATTCTCTCTGCTTCTGTTGGTGCCGGCCTTGTTGGTCTTTATCGTGCAGCGTTATTGGAGTAACCGTAATTCCACCGTGACGGTTACAGGTAAACCCACTGGAAAGCCAAAAATGCTTGAGAACCGGCCGGTTTCCATCATCTTGGCTACCTTGGCTTGGTTGGTGTGTGGACTAATCATCGTTATTTATTCCTCTGTCATTATCGGAGCTTTCGTAAATATCTTGGGTGTGGACAACACCTTCACCTTGGACAATTTCGCTTATATTCTTTCTGGGATCGGTAATGAAGCCATGGTAGACACCACTATTCTGGCCTTGATTGCTACCCCAATAGCAGGCATCTTGGGTATGCTCTTGGCCTGGTTGGTTGTTGTGAAGCTGCGTCGCGGTGCTGCAATTCTAGATTTCATAGGCATGCTGGGAATGGCGGTTCCCGGTACGGTTATCGGCATTGGCTACCTGATTACTTATAATCAACCAGTCACCTTTTTGGGGTGGAATTTCACTCCAGCCTTAGCTGGTGGGGGTTCTATCTTCGGCGGTGCCTTGGCAATCATTCTGGTTTACATTGCCCGTTCCACCCCGGCAGGACAACGGTCAGGTATCGCAGCCCTGCAACAGGTGGATAAGGCTATTGACGAGGCTTCCACTTCTCTGGGTGCTTCGGGCCTGCAAACCTTTACTCGTACCACGCTGCCGATTATCCGTCCCGCATACCTCACCGGTCTGACCTATGCTTTTGCGCGTTCTATGACGACTCTGTCTCCCATCATCTTCATCACCACTCCTACGACGAAGATTATGACCAGCCAGATTCTGGCAGAGGTCGATGCGGGACGTTTTGGCAATGCTTTTGCTTTCTGCACCATCCTCATCGTTATTGTGATGGCTGTTATCGGTGGAATCAATCTGATTCTTCGCGATAAAGCGCCAGTTCAGCGCCAGGTAGGAGGTGGATTGTGATGTTTTTCAATCCAGACAGTAAACCCCTGAGCTATTTGCAGTAATCGGAATCTGAAGACAATTAGAAGGAAATAAAATGGCTACAAATACTGATTTAAGAACTTCCGCCCCGGGCAACCCAGACGCTGATGAACTTGATACCGCCGCCTTGTCGGTATTGACGGAAACTACTGCTGAGGGCACTCCTGGTGCTTTACGCCTGGTTGATATCGTCAAGACTTTTGGGACGGGCACGGCGGAGGTTACAGCAGTTGACCATGTTAATTTGGATATAAAACCGGGTGAATTCATCACCTTGTTAGGCCCCTCCGGATGTGGCAAAACCACCACTTTGCGTATGATTGCAGGCTTCGAGAACGCGACCAGTGGTCAGGTACTGCTAGACGGTGAGGATATGGTGAAACTTCCTCCCAATAAACGGCCCATGTCGATGGTATTCCAGTCGTATGCGCTCTTCCCGCACCTGAGTGTGCGTCAAAATGTGCAGTACGGGTTGAAACTGAAAAAGATGCCGCGTCAACAGATGGATGAAGAAGTTGATGTGGCGTTGACTGCCATGAACCTGACCATGCTCGCTGATAGGGCTCCCAATCAGCTTTCGGGTGGACAGCAGCAGCGTGTGGCCTTGGCTCGCGCTATGGTCATGAAACCAAAGGTGATGCTGTTCGACGAGCCACTGTCCAATCTGGACGCAAAACTTCGTGTTAAGATGCGCCAAGAAATTCGTCGTTTGCAGCGTCGCCTAGGCATTACCTCAATCTATGTGACCCATGACCAAAGTGAAGCCATGAGTCTGTCCGATCGGATTGTGGTTATGAATGCAGGACGCATTGAACAGATTGCTACCCCGGAGGAGCTTTATCGTCGGCCCGCTTCGGTCTTTGTGGCGGATTTTGTGGGCAGAGCGAATTTTGTTCCCGCCGAGTTTGTGTCGCAGCCAGACGTTGCAGATATGACGGAGGTTCCAGCCACTGTACCCGAGGACAAACCGAAGGGTGTGCCGGTAGTGGTGAAAGCTCTGAACCAAACTACCACGGTGCGGGCTCAGCCAAACGCATTGCATGGGACCAGCACGACCCTGTTGGTGCGTCCGGAGTCTATCCGGTTACAACGTTTAGGGGCGGAGAACCCGCCATTGATTGGCACTGTGCAGGCAGCGGTTTTCTTTGGCGAAACTGTAGAGTATGAGGTTGATACTGCTTACGGTACCGTGGTGTGCGTCAGTGCGGATCCTAACGAAGCTGACATTTTTCAAGAAGGCGAAAAAGTGGCGGTCGGTTTTGAAACCGAGAGGGCTTGGCTTTTGAGCGATGAACGGGAATGAGGGGGAGAACGAGGCTATATTTTTTGCTATTTCACATTAATTTATTCGCGTTACTGTTAGGCTACACAACATGAAAAAACTAACCACATTAGCGGCCGTTGCTGCCGCAGCATCGTTGTCATTCGGGCTTGCCGGTGTGGCGGGGGCTACTCCACAAGCTCGAATTTCCGGAACGGATCGATATGACACTTCGCTAAACATTGCGAAACAATATTTCTCTGCTGCCAAAACTGTGGTTTTGGCCACGGGAATGAATTACCCTGACGCTTTGGCGGCAGGGCCTTTGGCCGCCAAGGAGAAGGCGCCAATCCTCTTGGTGGGCAAGTCTCTTTCCGCTGATCAATTGGCTTATCTGCAAAAGCTGCTGCCAAAGAAGGCTTACCTTATCGGTGGAGACAGTGTGCTGCCCTCTGGCGTGGAAAAGCAACTGGAAGCAATCAAGGATTTGGAAGTAGAACGAATCTTCGGCAAGGATCGTTTCGAAACCGCCAAGATGATTAGTGAAAAGTTTGCCAAACCGGCAGAATACTTTGTCGCTTCGGGAATGAACTTCCCGGATGCTTTGGCTGGAGGAGCCTATGCCGCCTCGAAGGGAAGCCCGCTCTTGCTGGTAGGTCCCGGTCACGAGGCAACTGTTGCCGGTAAAGCTACCATTTTCGGTGGGGAACAGGTCGTGCCTGATTCTATGGTCAAATCCGCCGAACCGGTTACCCGGATTGGTGGCAAGGACCGCTACGATACTGCGGCACAGATTGCCAAGCTGCAAACTGGTGCAAAGGGCGCATTCTTAGTTTCGGGGGTGAATTTCCCCGACGCGCTGACTGCGGTTCCGGCGGCTGCAATCCAACAGATGCCCCTGTACTTGGCTAAGCCCGACTGCTCCCCGGTAGTCACCGATTTGCCGCTAACCTTTGTCGGCGGCACAGCAGCCCTACAAGATTCGGCTAACTTGGCTTGCGTGGCCCAGCGTACTTTCCAGTACCGCGATGACGGGTCCAATGGAAAGAACCTTCAGGCTAAAGATTTGATTTCTTTCGACTTGGCCAAAAAGACTATCAGGGCTTACTACAGCGCGGATGAGAACGGAATCGCTAACAAGGTTTCCTCACGTTACATTGAGGACGTGACTTCCATTGCTGCCGAAGCTGCCCCGCGTATTGCCAAGGCTTGCCAGGACGCGGTGGCTCAAGGAAAGAAACCGGCAGCAGTGTTCGACGCCGATGACACCACCCTGTGGACCTACGATATGGAAGACAACTTCATGAACTTCCAGTTCACTCCGAAAGGCCAGGATGAATGGTTTGCGAAGAACCAGATGCCCGCCACTCCCGGAATGGTTGCCCTGGTCAAGCAGGTCAAAGCAGCAGGCTGTGAAATCATCGGCTTGACCGGTCGTAACGATGCCCAAAAGGATTACACGGTTAAGAACCTGAAGGATGCGGGCTACGTTGACGAGCAAGGCAATGCTTTGTTCCAGGCGGACAAGTACTTCACCAAGTTCTTGAAAGATAAGCCGATGCCGAAATACTTGCAGGAGCAAAAGCGCTGTGACCTAGGGAAGAATAAGTGCAACACGGTACAATTCAAAGCCGGCACTCGCCAATATATTCAGGAAAAACTGGGTTACCAAATTGTTGGCAACTTTGGTGATCAGTGGTCTGACTTGATGGGAGGCCAAGCTGACAATTGGGTGAAACTCCCCAATCCTACGTACTACCTGCCCAGCCCCAACCTCCCCGAGTGGGAAGCTAAGGACACCGCTGCGGGAATGCAACCGTCTACGTTGACCTGGACCATTCGCATGGATGGCTCCACGGGCTCTTTGCCGGGGACGCGCGATACACAAATTCCCAATATTGACATGGTTAAGTCGGCTCTAAAAGCGGCAAATCTGCCCTTGAAGTAGCTGAAACAGGTAACTGTAAACGCCACGATTTGCAGTCGCAGAGATAACTGAATCATCCTAGAGGGTGGGCGAAGACACAGGTTTTCCCCACCCTCTAGGATGCTTTGTAGTGAGCTTATTCTTCAAGAATTCGCAATTTATCAGTGGTATGCAAGACTAACGTGGTGGAACCGGGAAAAGATAATCGTTCAGATTGTATGAGCACAGACAACGGAAGGGGAATGGTGTGCAGGCGCAAACTTTGACACTGTTACCGGCGATTGACCTGGTGAACGGGAAAGCGACCCGATTGACCGAAGGGAAAGCCGGGACGGAAAAAACCTATGGAGAGCCGGGGGAGGTCGCGGCGGACTTCCTGGCGGCTGGCGCCAAATGGTTGCACCTGGTCGACCTGGACGCCGCTTTCGGGCGAGGTTCCAACGCCGACCTAGTGGAGTCGCTAGTGAAAGCCTATCCGGGCTTGAATGTTGAGGTCAGCGGGGGATTGCGTGATGATGACTCGCTGTGCCGCATGCTCGATGCCGGAGCGGCGCGGGTAAACCTGGGCACCGCCGCAATCGAAAATCCCCAGTGGTGCGCCACGGCCATTGAGCGATTTGGGCAGCGTATCGCAATCGGTTTGGATGTGCGCGGCGAGCGAGTTTATGGACGCGGCTGGGTCAGTGAAGGGCCGCTGTTGGACCAGATTGTGCGGGATTTGGACGCCTTGGGGTGTGCCCGCTACGTGGTGACGGATGTGTCGAAAGACGGCACCTTGACCGGGCCGAACCTGGAACTGCTGGCTCACGTGTGTCAATCCAGTTCGGCAAAAGTTGTGGCGAGCGGGGGTGTGTCTGCTCTGCGCGACCTGCGCGCCCTGCGGGACTTGGCGGGGGTCCACCCGAACCTGGAGGGTGTCATTGTTGGCAAAGCCATCTATGAGCAACGTTTCACGGTAGCCGAAGCCTTGGAGAGTCTGGCGGAGTAAAACTGCGGGACTCTGTTTGAAAGCGCGGCAACATTCATGAAACATTTGGCAAACAATCCCTATTCGTCAGATTGCGGTGATTTACTGCCCGGAACCGGGCACGCCCTGGAACTGGCAGCTGCCAAAGATGTGGGGGCAGCGCAGGCTGAACTGTTTTCAGCGCTGCAAACGGAACGCCTCATCGTGGAGGCTCCCGTTGCACTTTCAGGAAACTGCGAATCGCCATCATTTTCGGCCGTTTATGCCCCCTACGGGGCTGCCTTGCCAGTGTATTCCAGCGCGGCACGCTTCGCGGAGTTGAGGGATCCGCAACACCATCGACCGCTGCTGGTCAATCCCGCGCGAATAGCTTTGGCGGCGTTGGCTATTGAGGGATTTCTGTGGTTGGATGCCCCGGTGGCGTTGGGTGGTGCTACTCAAGCGAAGCCTTTAGCGAAAAACCCGGAGTGGATTCACGCCTATGCGCCGAGCATCATGCTAGGACCGCCCGCTTTGAACGCCCTGGTCAGCGGCGACGATTGGCTTCCGGCTTGGCATGATGCCGAACTCGCGACACTGCTCAGCTCGCTATCAGCCCATACGGGCGCCGAAATTGAGACCATCGCAGCCGGTCCGGCGGGGGGACTGGTCGTCACAGTCCGCACCCCTGACGACCGTGACGCCGCGAAACTTGCCGTCAAACGCTTTTACAGATCCCTGTTGCGTTCGCCAGAAATCCCCCCACGCGCCACTTACGTGCAGCTTCTCCCCGTGCGCTGACGGCTTCCGTACGAGCCACACTCACACTCGGTGACGTGACGTTACCGGAAGGGCGAGCGGAAACGCTTGTGAACCTGACGCGGGACGCTAGTGCTACCAGCGCCACCACCCTTGTGAAAGACCCTAGGCGTGGGGAATATCGCCCAGCCAGTCCACGACGTGTTGAATCAGGGCTTCGTCAAAGACATCGTCCGAGTGGTGTTCGCCAATCCATTTCTGAATCGAACCGCCGGCCGACGCGTCCATTTTCTTTCGAGCCTCCGCGGGTTTAACCAGGACCTGCCACAGCATGTTCTTGGCTTCTTCCACTGACTTATAAAAGAACGGGTAGTCTGCCGGCACCAGGGCGTGAGCCCATTCGAGGTCAGGAAAGACGCCGATGACTCCCGCGCCCAAGGCTTCTACGTACTCGATGCCGTAGGATTCTTCCTCGGTGGTCGCCAGGAAAGCGGTCGTATGTGCCAGAGCCTCCCAATAGGACTGACGCGTGGCGGTCAAAGGTCCCACCCAAATCCAGTCGCGATGGGAAAACTTCATGGCGGCTTCGCTGACCAGGTGGGTTTCGTGCAAACGCATCTCGACCCGCAGCGGAATCTGGCGGTGTACCCAGTTGACCACGTCCAAGAAAATATCCGGGCGCTTCTTTGCTGAAAGGTAAATCGAGGGGTAGAGCACGACGGGGACCTCTGTCTCAACCCGCGGTCGGACGTGAGCCAGGCGGAAGCCCAGGTTTACCCACCCCAGCTGCATCTGTTCATGCAGCGGTTTCACGGTCCATTTCTCGGCAATCTCCCGGACTTCCATGGCGGTACGTTCCGAGTTTGCAAAAGTGGGGAACAGTGCGCAAGACAGGGCCATCGAGGCAATGCCCTCTACCGTAGTCATTTCGCGTGGAGACCACCACATAAAGTTCATGATGTGCGGTTTTTCCGCGCCTGCGTTGTGCATTTTTTGCCACAGTCGGGGCGAGTCAATGACGTCCATGTTGATGACGGCCGTGTCAGTCGGGTCGAGCATCTCAATCGGAGCCACGCTGAAGTTTTCGGCGCGGCGGGCGGAGCCGCCGATGAGGATGGAGTCGGGGAAGTTCCGTAAGATCCGTCGCACCAGGGTGTCTCCGGCAGAGTGTCCGGATACTCGCCCGGCTTCGTCAACTTGGGCATTTTCCCATTTAATTGCCAGTTTCATGGTTATTCCCCTTTCCTTTCTGCAGCCTGGTCGGGTGGCTGCGGGGGATTGCTTTGCGCTGATTCTTCCGTGAGTTCAAGGTCGGGAACTTCGTTCAAAAGGTCGGTGCCGGCCTCTGTCGGTGAAGAGTCGAGAATCTCGTCTAGCGCGGCCGCGTCAATGGGGGCTTCGATACCACCGGGACGTGGCATAATCTTCATTGCCGGCCGGGTGACCCGGTCTTTCACGCTGGGGATTCCGTTCAAAGCCGTGTCGACCGGAGGTTCGTGATCGTGCATGGCATCACGAGAGGCGCCGCGGATACGCATTTGATAGAAACTGCACCACACGAAGTAGGCTGAAGCCACGAAAAAGACCCCGGCCAGGATATGCACCAAGCGCGCCTGACCCTGGTTCGTTAAACTCACCGCTAACTCCACAGCCAACAGGCCAAACAGGGTGGTGAATTTGATAATCGGGTTCAGAGCCACCGAGGACGTGTCCTTGAACGGATCGCCGACTGTGTCCCCGACGATGGTTGCATCGTGCAGTTCTGTGCCTTTCATGTGCAAATCGACTTCCACGACCTTCTTTGCGTTGTCCCAAGCCCCGCCAGCGTTAGCCATGAATATAGCCTGGTAGAGGCCAAAAATAGCGATAGAAATCAAGTAGCCGATGAAAAAGAACGGCTCGACAAACGCGAAAGACAGTGTGGCAAAGAACACCGCCAGAAAGATAAGCAACATGCCCTGCTGGGCGTACTGCGTGCAAATCTCGACGACCGCTCGGCTGTCCTTTTCGGAGGCGCGTTCGTTGCTGGCATCGAGGTGAATATTCTCTTTGATAAACGCCACAGCTCGGTTTGCCCCGGTCGTTACCGCCTGGATAGAGGCTCCAGAGAACCAGTAAATGACGGCGCCCCCGGTAATCAACCCCAGCAGGAACGGGGCGTGAAGCAGTGAAAGATTGCCCACGGCTTGTGCATCTTGCAGACGATCTGTGAGCGTCATGATGATAGAGAAAATCATGGTGGTGGCGCCTACCACGGCGGTACCAATGAGAACCGGCTTTGCCGTGGCTTTAAACGTGTTACCGGCCCCGTCGTTGTCCTCCAGCATGAGTTTCGCGGTGTCCCAAGCGGGTTTAATGGTGAAGTCAGCCATCAACTCGGCTTCGATGTTCTCTACCGATTCGATACGCGACAGTTCGTAGACTGATTGGGCATTGTCGGTGACCGGACCGTAGGAATCAACGGCGATGGTCACCGGACCCATCCCCAAGAAACCAAAAGCTACCAGGCCAAACGCGAATACTGCCGGAGCTGCCATCAGGGATTCCGGTATCAGCAGGGATATCAGGAAAGCGATTCCCATCAGACCCACAATGGTGATTCCCAGCCAGTATCCGGACATATTGCCGGAAACCATCCCGGACAAAATATTCAGCGAAGCACCACCCTCACGAGAGGATTTTACGGTTTCCCGCACGAAACGCGCTTTGGTGGAGGTAAATACTTTCACCAGTTCGGGAATCAGGGCTCCCGCGAGAGTACCGCAGGTCACGATGGTCGCCAGTTTCAGCCACAGGTGGTTGCCTTGTTCGCCCACCACAAAGAAAGTCACCAGGAAAATCAATACGATGCACAGAATCGAAGTCAACCAGACCAGTGTCGTCAGCGGGGTTTCAAAGTTCATGCGTTTCGCGTCCCCGTAACGCCCCTTGACCCACACAGCGTTGATGGCGTAGGCCAGTGCCGCACCGATAATCATCGCCGCACGTACCGTAAAGATCCACACCAGCAGCAGTGCCTGAATGGAGGGGTCTGGAACTGCCAGAATGACGTAAGTCACCAGAGCCACGCCGGTGACGCCGTAGGTTTCAAAGCCGTCAGCGGAAGGGCCCACCGAGTCTCCAGCATTGTCCCCGGTGCAGTCGGCGATGACCCCGGGGTTACGCGGGTCGTCCTCGTCAATTTTGAACACGATTTTCATGAGGTCCGCACCGATATCGGCAATCTTGGTAAAGATACCACCTGCGATACGCAGGGCGGACGCACCTAGTGACTCCCCGATGGCAAAACCGATGAAACACGAACCTGCCACGTCAGCGGGCAGGAACACCAGAATAACCAGCATCATGAACAGTTCGAGGGAAATCAGCACGGTCCCGATGGACATCCCGGCCTGCAGCGGAATCTGGTGAACGGGGTAGGGTTTGCCGCGCAGCGAGGCAAAAGCCGCCCGGGCGTTAGCGAAAGTGTTGACCCGAATACCGAACCAGGCTACGGCAAACGAACCGCCCATCCCCAGCAAGCTGAATAGCACCACAATCCCAACTTTGCCCCAGCTAAAGCCCACTAATACCTTGTAATAGACGAGGATAATGACCGTGATGAAGGCCCACAGCAACAGCAGGAACTTACCTTGTTTCACCAAGTAGGCTTTGCAGGTGGAGTAAATGAGTTCGGCAACGTCCAACATGGATTTATGTACCGGCAGGCTGCGGAGTTTAAAGAACGTCACTGTTCCAAACACTAGACCGGCGATGCACACCACCATGCCGAAAATCAGCAGGCTGGTTCCGGGGATGCCGTGTATGTTGGCGAGGGACAAGTCGGGAAGTATCAGGTTTGCCTCCCCGCCGCCAGGTCCGTCGCCTTGTCTCGCGCTAGTTTGCGGGAGTGCCCCCGCCAGGCTCGCAGCCAGGACCTTTAGGTTAGGAATCATTGGTTAGCCTCGCTTCCATAAGTCTCTACCTCACCTGTAATTTTAGGCGGGTTTTTCAGTATTTTGGGGGATTCTAAGGGGTCAGCTTGGGTTACGTCTGACAAAGCCAGCTCTGGCGGTCCCAAAAATGGTCCTTAACAACCAATTGTCATTACTTAATGTCGGGGGTGTAATGGCTGATGGCACACGTATTTAGAATAATCAAAATTTTGAGAGTTGAATAAACAAAAAATATATGGCTGAACTCCATACCAAACAAACCGTACTACTGTACACTTTTTGGAAATATGGCTAAAGAATGTTTAGGTTCTCGCCGTATGACGGCAAAAAGTCCATTTATCAAGGAGGAACAATGGCAAAGAATATCTCTCGCTCGGCGAAACGTTTTACTATCGCCATGAAGCTGGCTTTGATAACGCTGGTAATGGTGCTGGCTATGGCGCTGATTGCCGTGGTCGGGGTGATTGGCTTACGCTCTGTCAATGCCGCCACCGCCGAGACTATGGAAGCCTCGGCGCTAAAGGAACCTATTCAAAAAATTTGGCATGCTGAAGTTTATGTACGCATGATGAGCGACTGGGTAGCGCTGGAATTGACGACTAAAGATAAGGATGGTGATAAGGAACGAGTCGATAAACACGATGCCATTATCGAAGAATCCATCCAGGCAATCAGTGAATCCCCGGAATCAAAGTACCTTCCCACCTTCCCGAAATTCGTTGAAACTTATCAAGAGTGGAAGGCTCTGCGGGCTAATCATCTGGTTCCTATGGCCTATGCTGTCCAGGACGGCCCGAACTACGCCACGGATTTTTGGGTTTACGGTCTGGAGACTTTTGAAAAAGGGCCGCAGGACAACCTCGGTCTGATTAACACTATGGAAGAACAGCTCACCCAGGTTGGCACGGAAATCGATAAGCGCGTCTCCACGGCAAAAGCGGACGCTGCTCGAGCTCAAACTACTATGTTCCTCGGGGTGGGTGGGGTCGCTCTAATCAGCATCGTCATCGCAATCCTGTTGAGCGTAAATATGACTCGACGCATCGTTAATCCCATTCGCCAAGTTAACCAGGGTCTGGAGGCTTTAGCTGGCGGTAACCTGACCGTACACATGGACATTAAGAGCAACGATGAGGCTGGCGACATGGCTCGTAATATGAACCTGGCCACCGAAAGCCTACGTGGACTGATTGTCGACACTTACAATGTTTCTGCCAAGGTCAAAGAGTCCTCACAGCGCGTTACCAACACTCTGGACGAGGTCGCGAGCAGCGCCTCCCAGGCCAATAGTCTGATTGCGAAAGTCGATACCAGCTCAGAACATGTCTTTTCTAACGTGTCCACCATTGCAGCCGGTTCGGAACAGATGGGTGCGTCTATCCGCGAGATATCTTCTAACGCTACAGAGGCGGCTTCGGTTGCTCGCAATGCCACACAGGTTGCCGAGCATACGAACAAGGTCGTAGCGAAACTGGGGGAGTCTTCACAGGAAATCGGGGAAGTCGTAAAAACCATTACTAAGATCGCAGAGCAGACCAACCTGTTGGCTTTGAACGCCACGATTGAGGCGGCCCGCGCTGGCGATGCGGGGAAAGGCTTCGCGGTTGTGGCCGGTGAAGTGAAGGACCTCGCTGCCGAGACCGGCAGGGCCACGGAGGAAATTTCTACCCGTATTGAGCAAATTCAAACCGATACTACCGGCGCAGTGGAAGCTATCGAAGAAATATCTGAAATTGTCTCTCAAATCTCTGATTTCCAAACTACTATTGCCTCTGCGGTGGAAGAACAAACTGCTACTACGAATGAAATGAGCCGTTCTACTGCAGACGCGGCTTCGATTGCGAACGAAATCAACAGCATGATTACCTCGGTAGCTCAGGGAGGACAAGGAATTTCAGAATCGGTGGAGCACCTTTTAGAGGCTACTTCGGAACTGCGAGCCTTCGCAGATGAACTCGAATGCCACATGAGTGGATTCCAGGTTTAGCACAGCCTTTCGGTCTTTTGCTATATGGGGGACGCTGCTGCGGCGGCGTCCCCCTGGCTTGAATCTGGCAAAATTCGAATCGGGAGTTCTCTTGCAATGGAGTGAATCCTGTCTAGGTGTGCAAAGCCAATTGTGCGAAAACCTCGCAGATACGCTAGAATCTAGTCTGTTCGGCTGTATGCCGAAGCAAGCGGAAAGTTTTTCCCACCTCCACCCGGTGCAGTTTTCCTTCGGAGACGCACGTCTTGGGTTACGGTCTAAAGCGCTCGGCTGTGCTTTTTATGACACAGACGTGGGGTAACTTTGTGTGTGCTTTTGGCTCGCGGCGTGGTTACAAGCAAGGAGTCCTCATTACTGACGTAAGGATTAATGACCAAATTCGGGTGCCAGAAGTGCGCCTGATTGGTGCTAACGGCGAACAAATCGGAGTGGTGGCCACTATGAAGGCTATCACCTTGGCCGATGACGCCGGTCTGGACCTGGTGGAAGTTGCCCCCGAAGCGCATCCTCCGGTGTGCAAACTGATGGATTACGGTAAATACAAGTACGAAGCCGCGCAAAAGGCTCGCGATCAACGCCGGAATCAGGCCAGTACGCAGCTGAAAGAAATCCGCCTGGGACTGAAGATTGACGACCACGACTACGAGGTGAAAAAAGGCCACATTCTGCGTTTCCTCGATGGCGGAGACAAAGTCAAAATCATGATTAAGTTCCGGGGACGGGAACAGAGCCGCCCTGAAATGGGCATCAAACTTTTGGAACGTTTGGCTGAAGACATCGCAGATGATGGTGTTGTTGAGTCCGCCCCCCGGCAGGACGGTCGTTCCATGACTATGGTAATCGGCCCGGTTAAGAAAAAGACTGACGCCGTGAGCCAACAGCGCAAGCGCCGCGAAGACGAACGTCAAGCGAAGCGTGACGCCAAGGCGGAACGGGCTTTGCGCAACCAGCAACGCGTGGCTCAACAAGCGAACGCCCCGGTTTTGAAGCCGCTGACTTTCGATCAGCTCGGTTCGGGCAACCTGGCCGCCGCGGCTTCCCAGGCTCCTGAGCCTCCCGCCGCGAAGCCGGCTGCCAAATCGACAGCACGAAAGAAACCGGCCAGTTCTACCACGTCCGAAACCTCGGAGCCAGCGGCGAACCCTGTGGCTGATACAGACCAAAGCCCGGATGACGCAAAACCGGCCACTCGGAAAGCGCCGGCTCGGAAAACGGCTGCGAAAACCACTGCGGCGGCCGATAAACCTGCTGCCACCAGTGCCAAGGCTCCTGCCCGGAGAACGACTGGCACCACCAAGAAATCTGCCCCCAAGACAACCGCGGGCAAAACCGATAAACCGGCCACCAAGAAGGCCCCGCTTAAGAAAGAGGAGAAATAATATGCCAAAGAATAAAACCCATTCTGGGACTAAAAAGCGGATTCGTGTTACAGGCTCCGGAAAGCTGATGCGCGAACAGACTAACAAACGCCACCTGCTGGAACACAAGTCGTCTCGGCGGACTCGTCGCCTCAGCCAGGATCAGGTCGTGGCTCCCGCTGACGTGAAACGCATGAAGAAGCTGTTGGGTAAGTAAAGGAAAAAGGAGATAAATCATGGCACGTGTCAAGCGCGCAGTAAACGCTCACAAGAAACGTCGCACCACTCTGGAACGGGCCGAGGGCTACCGCGGCCAGCGTTCTCGCCTGTACCGTAAGGCTAAGGAACAGGTCACCCACAGTTTTGTGTATAACTATCGCGACCGCAAGGCGCGCAAGGGCGACTTCCGTCGGCTGTGGATCACTCGCATCAATGCGGCTTGCCGCGCCCAGGGCATGACCTACAATCGCTTCATGCAGGGTCTGCGTTTGGCTGGCATTGAAGTCGATCGGCGGATGCTAGCGGAACTGGCAGTTAGCGACATTGCGGCTTTCAACGAATTGGTTAAAGCTGCACAGGCTGCTCTGCCCAAAGATGTAAACGCTCCCGCGGCTGCCTAACGCCCGGCGTTTATCAATCGACAACTCTATGGTGGAACGTCGCGAAATCCTCGACAACCCCGGAAGCGAACGCATCCGGAAGGTGGCGGGGCTTTCGCGGCGTTCCGCGCGTTTGCGTTCGGGTTTAACGCGGGTGGAAGGTCCCCAAGCGGTCACTGAGCTGCTGCATAGTGCCCCTCAGGGGGCGGTGACAGATTTATTTGTGACCGAGGCGGGCGCCGAAACTCGCCCGGAGCTGTTGGATTTTGCTCAGTCCACAGTATCTGCGGGGGGGCTGCATATTCATATTATTTCCCCGCAAGTTGAGAAGGTGCTGAGTGATGCCGCACAAGGGTGGATCGCGGTGGCGCGTTTTGAGGCTTTTCCGTCTGTGCCGGCCTCGCCGGAGGGGACCCTGGCTTTGATTCTGCCCGCTACTCAAGACCCGGGCAACGCGGGGACGTTGATTCGGCTGGCTGATGCTTGCGGGGCCTCGACGGTGTTTATGGGGCAAGACTGTGCCGATGCGACCAGTCCGAAAGTCATTCGCGCTTCGGTGGGCAGTGTGTTCCATGTTCCCACGCCGCGGTTTCAGGATTTAGAGGCAGTGGTGGCGGCTCTGCGTGCTGAAGGGTGGACCATTGTGGGCACGTCCCTATCCGGTGACGTCATGCTGACCCCGGTTACGGCCGCGACCTGGAGTGACAAGAAGGTCGCTTGGGTCATGGGCAATGAAGCGCACGGGCTGGACGCGACCGAGGAATCCTGGTGCGATGTGTTGGTGTCCATTCCCATGTTTGGGCGTGCCGAGTCCCTCAATGTGACGTCCGCGGCGACCTTGTGCCTGTGGCTGAGCGCGGCCGCGCAGCGGCTGTAGCCGGTGGTTTTGCCGGTCGCCGCTGAACCACAACGAAAACGGGGGAGCCTAGTTCAGTGCTTGCAGAGCCGATTCAAAGTCAGGATCCGTGGTGATTTCGTCGACCAGCTGGGTGTATTTCACCACGCCGTTCGAATCAATAATCACGATGGAACGAGCGAACAATCCGGCCATAGGGGAGTCTACTAGCTGGACACCGTAGTCCTGGCCGAAGTTGGAACGGAACGCCGAAGTCGTGATGACGTGGTCGATACCTTCCGCGGCGCAAAAACGCCCTAGGGCAAAAGGCAGGTCGCGCGAAACACAGATGACTTCCACCCCGTCGAGCTTGGCGGCTTCGGCATTGAAGCGCCGTACTGAGGCTGCACAAACCCCCGTATCAATGGAGGGGAAAATGTTGAGAAGCACTGTCTTGCCGCGGAAATCAGACAGTTTCGCTTCAGACAGGTCCTGTTTGACAGTCACGAAGTCCGGGGCGGGAGAACCCACCGCGGGCAGTGAACCAACAGTATTTACGGGATTACCTTGCAAATGAGTTGTAGCCATACTTTCATCCTAACAGTGTATTTTCCCGGTCAGGTCGAAACCGTAGTGAGACTAAGCGATCGAAATTTGCGTTTAAACAGGGGTTGCTGGCCTATATAGCCACCTATCCCTGTTTAATCCCCGATTTCTAACGCCCCGCTCGCGATATACCCGGAAAAGACCCCTAATTCGGGGCTGGAGTCTAAAAAGGTAGTTGCCTCGGCCGGAAACCGAGGCAACTAGTGTCGAATTTTTCAGAAAGTATTTATATTGCCCCAAAGGGTGCCCATCCAGTGTAGAACTCTATGGAGTCTTTTGCCACCCAGACAATAGCGGCCACGATAATGACCGCCAGAGAACCGTAGACCGCCCAGCCTAGAGCTCGCATCTGCGGCGTTGGCTCAGTGTCAGCGATAACTTCACCGGTTTCATCACGAATGGGATCCCCGGCATGAGCGCGCATCCCTAGGGCATAGAGCATGGGAATCCCGGCTCCAAAAATGAGGGCCAAAGCGGCCACTCGAACGATTGCCCAAGCCATTTCGACAGTCATTTTTCATCCTTTCCGAGGTTACTTATCCGGCGATTCCAAAGCGGCGGCGGCAACCGTTTTACCCGCGCTGGCGCTGGCCGTGATGGGAACGTTACGTTCGCCCTTCAGATGCTCGTCAGAAAAGAGCACTTCTTCGAGTTCACGATCGAGTTTGCGTAGCTGCTCAATCAGGTCATCGCGCTGGCGTCTCAGCTCGGTTATCTGGTCAGCTCGCGACTGTGAGGTCACCAGGGCGGCTTCGGCGGCTTTATCCAAGCCCTTTTGCATGATTTCGTCGATGTCCTCACGCAGGTTCGCGTCGACCTCGCGGGTCGGCGCGGTTTGTAGCGAAGAATCAATCGACTCGGCGTTCGGATCCCACTCTTCGTTCACGTTGTGAGCCCCCACAGAATTCTTGCGCGAACGCAGCACGATGAGGACCACCATCACCAGCAGGATGGCCAGGTCAAGCAGCGCCCCGACTATGGGGTGCGCCCGACCCGCCAGAGCGGCAATCCACCAGGTTGCATAGCCGACCACACCGGCGCAGGGTAGGGTAATGACCCAAGCGGACGCCATCCGCATGGCGACTCCCCAGCGCACGGTAGCGCCCTTCTTGCCCAATCCGGTGCCTAAGATAGCACCGGTGGTCACGTGGGTAGTGGACAAAGCCATCCCCCCAGCAGCCGAGGTAAGAATGATAGCCGCGGAGGTCGCTTCTGCAGCCATTCCCTGGGGAGGCTCCAGGTCGACCAGACCTTTACCCAAAGTGCGGATAACCCGCCAGCCACCGGAGAGCGTTCCTGCCGCAATTGCTACCGCGCAAGCCAGGATGACCAGGACGGGGATCCGATCCTCCGCACTTGCATTACCGGTCGCGATGAGGGCCAGGAAAATCACGCCCATCGTCTTTTGGGCATCGCCCGCGCCGTGAGCCAGTGACACCAGGCAAGCGGTGATGACTTGGCCGTGACGGAAGTGGGAGGCTTTTCGCTCTTTTGGAATCGTGTTCGTAATCCAGTAGACCAGGGCAGTAGCTGTGGCGGACACGCCGGCCGCGATGAGGGGAGAGACCACGGCAGGAATCACAATCTTGCCCAGGATAGAACCCCATTCCACGCCCCCGGCACCCATCGCCGCGAACGCCGCGCCAATCATGCCGCCGAACAGGGCGTGGGAGGAACTGGAAGGCAACCCCAGCAGCCACGTAAACAGGTTCCAGATAATGGCTCCTATCAGGGCGGAAAACACCACCATCAACAGGTTGATACCCTCGGCCTGGTTGGTGAGGTCATAAGAACTCAAATCGACAATGCCGCTGGCGACTGTGGCGGCGACGTTCACGGAGAGGAACGCTCCGACCATGTTCAAACCGGCAGAAATCGCCACCGCTTGAAAGGGCTTGAGGGCACCGGTCGAGATAGAAGTGGCCATGGCATTGGCGGTGTCGTGGAAGCCATTAGTGAAGTCGAAAGAAAGTGCCGTAATGATGACGATTGCGAGCACGATAGTGGCAGTTATTTCCAAAGCAGCATCCTTAGGATTGTGAGTGTGACTGCCGGAAGTTCAAGCCGCTGTTCGTAACTGGCAGCCCTCACCCGGTAATCCAAAGGAACTCTACCTTTCGACTGTTAACTGTACATTGCACGAATGTTAAATGCGTGTAAATTATGGACAGAATTTTTGTTAAAACTTTTGGGGAGGCTCACTGCGGTGAACCTCCCCAAAAGTTTATTTTCTGAGCAAATTTTTTGCACGCAACAGGCTTAGAAAACGCCCAGGTTCGCTTTGGCTTTGCGGCCGTCAGTCAAGGTGACACCCAAGGTGCGGGAATCCAGGTAACGGTCATTGCTGATAGAAACATCTTTCGCCAAGCGGCCCAGCTGAGAAACCTCAATCCAGTTCTGCAAGCGCTTGTCCTTGCCATTCGCGCTGCCGATGTAGCCGTCGCCGAAGTTGAAGTTAGCGAGCAGCATCTCCTGCTGGGGCTTAATCAGGTTGGACATCGTGACGCGGAAGGTGCGCGTGGAGGTAGCGCGATCGAAGCCAAGATCCTCAACCGTAGAACCCTTGAACTGGCCGGTGGTGATGCGGCGATCTACACCCTGCGGGCCGGAAACCTGGTGAACTTTGACCAAGAAAGACACCGTCGGGAACTCGCCGTAGTAGTTTTCGGTACCCACGTTCTTAACCCGTAGCGCTACGGTACCGGCGTAACCGGCAGCCTTAGCGGTCGAAACCGTGAGGAAGGGGGCCAAGTCGAGCTTGCCATCATTCACGGCGTTCGGGTCAACCGGCTTCAGCTCGGTGGAGGCCACGAACTTTTCGGTGGGGTGGGGGAAACCAGCATCCTGAGAAGCATTCGTGTCGCCGTTGCCGCCCAGAGCGCCATCTGGGGTGGCGTACATCTTGACGACAACTTCGTTCTTAACCGGGGCCTTGGAGGTCCAGGCGAAAGCATGGCCCCAAGTGCCGTTAGGCTTACAAGCCTGCTGAGTGCCGGTCATGGTGATGGTACGGAAGCCATAAGTGGCTTCACCAGTGTTGCCGGCAGGAACCTGGTAAGGGCCAATCTGTTGACCAGCGGTGTAGGACAGCGAGTACGAGATGGAGTAGCCAATGGTCTTGGCCAGGGAAGCGGTGATAGACGCGTTGGGACCTTCACCTGCGGGAGTGTTGGTCGAAGCGGTGGCACTGACTCCCGCGTTCAAGTCGCTGTGGTAAGAGAAGCTGATGGTCTCGGTCTTGGACAGAGTTTGGGTCAGCGGTACCGAGGCGTTGGTACGGTTGGTGGTGGAAATCGTACCTTTGGGCTCGAAGTTGGTCGAGACTTTGTAGATGACGGTACGCAGGTCCTCACCGGCGTTACACACCGGGTAAGCGTTCAAAACGTTCGCCTTCAGGTAGTTGTTTGCCCGGTAGGTGTTGACCACGGGCAATTTGTCGTTATTCTGAACGGTTTCCGGGGTGAAGTCCTGGAAGGAGTCGGCGTGTGCCGGAACTAAGAAGGCGCCGCCCAATAAGGCTGCACCCGCCACAGAGGCGAAAATGTGTTTTACTTTCATGTTTTCTCCATACGTAGTTGCTATATTCACCGCTGAATGTTCAGAGCCAGAGACAACCCTGTCGCTGCGCACCCAGCTTACGGAGAGATTACCACCAGGCTACGCTCAGGAAAAATTCAGAAAAATTTGCCCGTTAAATGTTCCGATTAGAGCGAGTAAACCGCTAAATAGTGCGAAAAAATCGGGGTCGAGGGGAGTTGAAATCTTGATTTTTGCGCAAAAATTGCCGTGGCGGGGTTTTGTCGCCGTTACGGGGCGCAAAATAGGCATTGAACTGGAATTTCATCCAATTCTAGCGGAGTTCAAAAGGTGAATACAACTGTACGAAAACTACTAATTTATTTACAAAAATTTATCATTTAGAGCGCGGCCGGAAGCGGGCTTGTGCTGACAACGTGAAAAAACAAAAACCGCGCCAAGGAGAACCTTGACGCGGCATTCAAGAAGTGAATCGGGTTTAGCGACCCGTGTTGCGCACCACGCGATTGGACTTGATGCACTTGGTGCAGACGTTCAAATGACGGGGGGTGCCATTAACGATGGCGCGAACCCGCTGAATGTTCGGGTTGAAACGACGCTTGTTACGCCGGTGAGAGTGAGACACACTCATCCCGAAACCGGGACCTTTTCCACATACATCGCATACCGCAGCCATGTTCATACCTCTGATTTCTTGTAATTCTTCAAAGTCTTTCACGGGCTTTGAACCCGCAGCTCTCAACGAGCAACCTCACTATGATAAGGCAAACTGGGCCGATTCTCAAATCGAACCCCGCTTTGAAAGCAGTTTCGTTACGCGTGCCCAAGACGCCGGTCGTTCTGAAACACGACGCTGAACCCGCAGACTAGAATGGGACTGCTAGAACGCCGTTGTTCTGGCAAAACGGTGTAGAAATCCTTTTTCCGGGGAACAGATAGGAGCGATAATGGCTGGGCGTATCGAAGAGGACCTGCTGGGGAAACGTGAAATTCCCGAGGATGTTTACTACGGGGTGCAAACCCTGCGCGCAATCGAGAATTTCCATATATCGGGTAAAAAAATCCAGGATGTTCCGGAGTTCGTGCGAGCCATGGTCCAGGTCAAAAAGGCAGTGGCGTTAGCGAATGAAGAATTGCACGTGCTTCCCCACGACATCGCTCGCGCCATTGTGGCCGGCTGCGACGAAGTGCTAGAGAAGGGCCGAGCCATGGATCAGTTCCCCGTGGATGTGTTCCAAGGCGGGGCGGGAACCTCGGTGAACATGAACACCAACGAAGTCGTGGCAAACTTGGCTTTGGAACTGTTGGGCTACGAAAAAGGCCGCTACGACATCATTAACCCTAATGACCACGTGAACAAGAGCCAATCCACCAACGATGCTTATCCCACCGGTTTTCGCGTGGCGGTGTACACCCAGCTTCACGAAGTGGAGCGGGCAGTACGTGAGCTGTCCGACGCTTTTGCTCGCAAAGGCGAAGAATTTAAAGACATTCTTAAGATGGGCCGAACCCAGCTGCAGGATGCCGTCCCCATGACATTGGGTCAGGAATTCAACGGTTTTTCAGTCAACATAGGTGAGGAACTGACGCGTTTGTCCGTTGCGGGGAATCTGCTGTTGGAAATGAACTTGGGGGCGACGGCTATCGGCACCGGTGTAAACACGCCGGAGGGCTATCCAAAGGTTGCGTGCCAAAAGCTCTCGGAAGTGACTGGATACGATATCGTTCCGGCGACTAACCTGCTGGAAGCCACCTCAGATAACGGCGCTTACCTGGCAGTTCACGCGGTGCTGAAGCGGCTGGCGTCCAAGCTGTCGAAAATTTGTGATGACCTGCGACTGCTTTCCTCAGGGCCGCGCTGTGGTCTGCATGAAATTAACCTTCCTGAGATGCAGCCGGGTTCCTCGATTATGCCCGCCAAAGTCAACCCGGTTATTCCCGAGGTCGTCGATCAGGTTTGTTTCAAGGTCATGGGCAACGATGTCGCCCTCACCCACGCTGTCGCCGCTGGTCAGCTGCAGCTGAATGTCATGGAACCAGCCGCGGCTCAGTGCATGTTTGAATCCATTGAGCTGCTAACCAACGCTATTGACACCTTGCGCACCAAGTGCATTGACGGTATCACCGCCAACCGCGAAGTCTGCGAGGCTTACGTGCATAACTCCATCGGAATCGTCACCTATCTCAACGACATCATCGGTCACCATAATGGTGACTTGATTGGGAAAGAAGCCGCGAAGACCGGCAAGTCAGTCAGGGAACTGGTCATTGAAAAAGGCTTGATGACCCCCGCGGAGCTTGACGAAGTTCTCAGCTTGGAGTCTCTCATGAGCCCCCACTACACCGGCAAGGTCTGGGGCGACGACGAACGGGGTCTGCCCCAGCGTTGAATCCGTGGTGAGGGTCAATTCCCCAGTCTGGTTGGTCCCATTGTCGTTTCGGGTAGCGGCAGTGGGACCGACGTTTATTGCCACCAGACGCAAAACTGGCCAAACCGGAATGGGAACCGGGAAAACCGGGCGGCAACAGGTAACTTAGGAGGTGACCAGGGAGGAAACAGGTTGGATACCGCGCGACAAAAGTTGGAGACAAAAGACCTTCGCGAATGGTGCGTGCGCACGGGGGAGGTCTTGAATCAGGCGCGGGATTTGCTGGACGACCTCAACACTTTCCCCGTACCGAATTTCAACACCGGGGCCAATCTGGGGAATTCTTGGGCAGCGGCCACGCGTGCGGCGCATGCCCTGAGTCCCTCCCTGCGCCCCGCGGACTTTATGGGGGCGCTGAGCCGGGAAGTCGCGAAATTTCCCTACGGATCAGTCGGGATTTTCCTTGCTTCCGGTTTTGCCGCATGCGCTGAGGCCTGGGGGGATGCTCCCGTGGTGCGTCCGGCCGATTTGCTGATGGCCATCGATGCCATGGACAGAGCATTTAAGGCAGTCAGCGGGTCAGATACCTGGGAATTCGGGTTGTCCCGATTGATTTCTACCGTTTCGCAACAGCTTTCGGAACTGGAGCTGTTGACTTTGTCACAAGTCGTGGACACGGCTTTGGTTTGTGCGCAGGAAGCTACCATTGATTCCGCTGACGCTCACGGCGGGGTGGGAGACGCCGGTCTGGCGGGGGCCTGCCTGATTTTTGCGTCCTTGGCTGACTTGGCTGCCACCGCCGAAGGCGACGCCGCCACCAATGTTTCCACGGTGCAAGCCATGTTGCGCGATTGGGCTAATCGTTCGCGTATCGTTGCGGAAAGTCTGCGGCACACGGTGCCGGGCGGTGAATTTGCTGCCACTTTCCATTTTGAGGCCATGGATATACCTACCGGAAAGCTGCGGGACAGTCTGCGGGCGGCCTGCTCTGAAGTGCTGGTTTGTAAAATTTTAGATGAAATTGGAGTGGGACGTTTCGTAGCGCACGTACACACCCCCTCGCCTCTGGCAGCCCTGCCATATCCGCACGGAGCTGTGCTGATTCATCATCTCGGCCTCCGCCCTGAAGCCCTCGAAGGCGACGAAGATCCCCTGACTAAACTCACTGCTGATTTTGACAATGTGGTGGTTTTGTCTGACTTTGCCCCCCGCCAGGCCCCGCTCGTGACTCCGGGGCTGCTGGTCCTCAGCGCCGCGCCGGCACTGGTGGAGACCTACGCTAGAGCGGGAGCCACGGTTCTTTTAGGCACGGAAAATCCCGAACAGATTTGTTGGGCCTGGCGCTCCATCCCCAAAGGCCGCGCTACTCTCATCATTCCCGCTACCCCTGAAGCGCGCGAAATGGCTCTGACAATGCGCGATTCCCTGGACGATACCGACTGTTCGGACGCTCCTGTGATGGTGGCAGATACCGACGACGAGTTGAGCGCAGCGTGGCTGGTGCAGTCCTTGCAAGGGAAACGGTTTCGCGGTGCAGCTTCGGAGCAGCTGCGCGATTTGGAAACCACTTGCCGGGATTTGAAAGCCAGCATCCGGGTTGAACCCTTGTCTGATCATGACTTGGACACCCAGATTCGCGACCTTGTCAACGACCTGGGGTCGAACCGGGAACTCCACGCGGTCATCAGTTCCGAAAATGTCAGCACGGACCGGATGAAGTTGCAGCTCGCTTTGGCGAACTACGCGGACATTGAACTTGTCGCCTATTACGGAGGACAGCCCGGCCTCACCTGCATCGGAGTTCGGTTTTGACATCTGTGGTGTGTTTCCCCGCGGTGACCTCCGCTTTTCCAACACTTCCGAATTTTCGGTGAGAGGCTCCCTGATAAGGTGAAACCATGGTGAACTTGCAGACCCCTCTGGAGCGGATAGTTAAGGCGAAATCCGTAGTCTCCAAGTTCGCTCACCTGGGAGTATTGACCTTGGGTGATTTGCTGTGGTACCCGCCGCGGCGAACCTATCGATGGGGAGAACTGACCCGTTTTGACTCGCTAATCCCCGGGGCGGATGTCACAGTTTTTGCGGTGGTGATGGATTCGCGTCTGGGCTGGACTCGCCGCCACGACAAAGCCATGCTCACGGTAACCCTGCAGGACCAGCTGGAAACGGACGCTTTCGACGAGGGAGGATTCCGTCCGGACTTGTGGGGAAAGAGGGCCAACCGACTGACCGTGCGTTTCTTTGCGAAACACCCCAACGCCTTAAACATGCACGCAAATCGCCTGGAAAAGGGGACTTTAGCGGTTTTTGCCGGGCGACTTTCGGGTAAACCGGGTAGCCGGGCCAGCGAAGCCTTCTTGGCTCATCCGGAATACCGGGTGCTGGCCGATTATGACCCGGAAGTCGTGAAAACCCTCTCAACCCGCCCCCAGCCGCTCTATCATGCCACCGCGGGGCTGCCCTCGTGGAAAATCGGGAAAATAATCGACACTCAGCTGCTGATGCTAAACCCCGCGGAGATTCCCGAAGCCATCCCTGACTCGCTGCGCCGCGAGAGAAACCTGCCTGATGCCTACACAGCCTTGCTCGGCTTGCACCACCCGGAAACCGATGCTCAATACCAGGCTGCTGTGGACTATCTGCGGTTCCGTGAGGCATTTACGCTGGGCGCGGCTCTGGCCAAAGCCCGCAACCAGGTCCAAGCCCATCCGGCCTGGTCCTTGCCGGTTTCTCGGGACGCTTCCGCGCCGAGTACGGGTGAGCGCGGGGAACCTGGCGACCTGGTTTCACAAGTCGTGGCGGGGTTGCCTTTCCAACTCACTGCCGGGCAGTGCCAGGTTTGGGATGAAATCGCGGGGGATATTGACCGTGAGGTCCCCATGAATCGGCTGCTGCAGGGGGAAGTGGGGTCGGGCAAGACCGTGGTGTCGGCTTTGGCATGTGTCGCTGCGGTACAAAACGGTTTTCAAGCCGCTTTCATGGCTCCCACCGAAGTCCTCGCCCACCAGCATTTTCAGACCCTGAATCGGTTGTTGGGGGCACTGGCGGATCCTCTGGGCGAGCTATCGGGGGCACAGCCCGGTACGGATAGTGTCCCGCTACGTTTGCTGACCGGTTCGACACCCGCCCTGGAGAAACGAGAAATTGCCGACCGGGGGGCGGCCGGTGAGCCGATGCTGGTGGTGGGAACCCAGGCTCTGCTGACTGAGTCGCTGCACTTGTCTCGCCTGGCCCTGGTCGTGGTTGATGAGCAGCACCGTTTCGGGGTGGAACAACGCGGCGCTCTGCTGGCGAAAGGGGAGCGAGCCCCACATTTCTTGACGATGACCGCTACCCCGATACCGCGAACCGTCGCCATGACGGTGTTTGGGGACTTGGATGTTTCCGTGTTGCGCCAGCTGCCCGCGGGACGCGCGGAGGTCCAGACGTTCCTGGTCAATGAAGCAAATGTGCGGTGGGTCACGCGTGCCTGGAGCCGGGCCGCGGAAGAAATCGAGCGGGGAGGGCGAGTCTATGTGCTTTGCCCCAAGATTGCGCCGGACGCCTCTGAACTGGACTCTGCCGACTCTGCTGATCTTCAGAATCCTTCGGAAACCGGACGGAAAAAGCGAAAGACCCCCGCGAAAACCAGCTGGGGAGATGATTTAGCCGGGTTTGGAGAACTCGAAGAGCTGGAACCCGGCCGGGTCCTGCACACCGTCACCCAGACTGCGTCACAACTGGCTGAACTGCCCGTATTTAGAGATATTCAGATTGGGGTGGCACATTCCAACCTGGATTCCGGCGCCAAACAACAGGCCGTGGCGGATTTTGCCGCGGGTCGCACCCCGCTGCTGGTGTCCACCACGGTTGTGGAAGTCGGTATGGACGTGCCCGAAGCCTCCATGATGATTATCTTGGATGCCGACCGTTACGGGATTTCACAGCTGCACCAGCTGCGAGGGCGGATTGGCCGCGGTTCGCGTCCCGGCGTTTGCCTCGCCATTGCCCCCCTAGATTTCCCGCCCGTTTCGGACAATCTGGCGGATTTGATGGCACAAGCGGGGGAGGGAACGCTGGCTCCGGCCCTGGCGCGCCTGCTGGCTTTTGCGGCGAGCCGGGATGGTTTCGCGCTGGCTGAAGCTGATTTGAGGATCCGCCGGGAGGGCGATGTCCTGGGTCAAAGCCAGTCGGGCCGCCGTTCTCGGCTAAAGGTGCTTTCCTTGGTTAGTGATGCGGAAGTCATTGCGTCCGCCAAAGTCGCAGCGGCCGCGGTGGTGGCGGAAGATCCCCAGCTCAGCGCACATCCGGAGTTGGCTCGGTTGGTGTTTGACCTGGGGGAAGGGGCTCAGAATCTCACGAAGTCCTAGGGAGTACAGCTGGCGTGTTTAAACTTGGTAAAATTCCCTCTGTGTGTTCATGGTGGCGGCGTCTGGGAGCATTTATCGCGATGCTGACGGTGACTCTGGCGGCCCTTCCCCAAGCCAGCGCGATACCTGCCGCTGCCCGCGGGACGCTGGCCGCTCCTGGCCTGTGGACGCAGGGTGTCAATGCCGTGGCGCCTTCCCCGGACGCACCAGGCGTGCTGTTTTTGGGGATGAGCGGTCTGAAGCCCAGCGACCTCGATTTACAGGGCAATCAGCTGGGGGAAATGCTGGTTCCGTTTACGTTTTCAGCACTGAGCACGCGGTCATTTCGGATTTATACCTGCCCCACCGAAGGATGGATGCAGCTGCGGGCTCGCGGCGATGTTGCCGACGAAGAAGGGCGCCGGTTGGCTAAAACTGTAGGGTCGCAATGCCTGGGGATGAAGCTGGTGAAGGGCGATGGCACGGCCGCACAGACACCGGTTCCGGTCGAACCTGCCGCCGCCACGTCCTTGCCAAAATCTGCAGCTGTCACCTATGCCCAATTTAAAGGCCGCACCGAAAACATTACTTGGCCCACGCGCGGGATTTTTGCAACGGATGCTTGGGCGGTCGGACGAAATGCAGGAATACCGCTGGCGAATCGCCGTGGTCAGGTCGCCCACTGGCTGCCCTTGCCGGTCGTCCCCGAAATGGCGCGAATCAATCCTTCCACGCTCGATTCCCTCTATAACGAGCGTACCGGGGCCGGGGCCAGAGCCGCACTTGCCGCCAAAGCCCAACAGCCCACCTCGCCGCTAGGCAAGACTTTAAAGAACCGGACATCTTTGGAATCTGCGTGGCAGAGCCTTCTCGCCGCCGCCCCCAGCGATGTTGTGGTGGATTTGGATACGGTTGACACCGCTGTGCTGAATCAGAACACCTACGACACGGCAAAGACCCTGTCCCTACAGCAGCTGGCCGCCATCCTGAGCGCAAATCAGAGCGCGGCGCACCCTCGTCCGGTCATTATCGCTTCTTTGGGGGATTTTGAAGGCGCCAGGTCCCTGCAGCTACTGGCAGCGCAGACTCCCGGGTTGGCGCTGACGGGAGGGGAGTCGGCCGCAACTTCCGACGCTGGGACTCCTGGCACTGGTGTTCTCTACACTTCCACGACTCGCGCCGTCGGCTTAGCAACTCTTGCCGACGTACGCGGTTTAGTGTTGAACGCGCGCACATACCTGGACCCCAAGCTGGTCCCGCCGGCGAATATCACCCTTCCTGAGCTGAGAGTTAACCCGGTCGCTAGCGTCGCCGAGGCTTGTTCTGTGATTACCGAGCAGCAGCGTCACGCCAGCTCCGCCCTGCGCGCCAACTCACGGTGGTACCAGGTCTTTCATCTGCTGTCTTACCTGGCGATTGGGGCGCTGATAATCTGGGCTTTTGCGTCGCGCGGCTCGCGGCGTTTAGCAAACAGCTGGTGGGTGGTACGTCTCCTGGGCCTTATTGCCTTCGCGATGCTACCGGCAGCACTGATTCTGAACTGGATTCCGTGGTGGAACTTGCCCGGTACCGACTCTACGGTTGGAGCAATCGCGGTAGCCCTGGCCCTGACTGCGGTGATTGCGGCGGCTTTGGTGGGTATTCTGTGGCGTAGTCCTCACGCGGTGTCTATTCTGGCAGGGATTTCATTCTTTATTTTGGCGCTGGATATTGTCCTGGGTTCCGCCCATCAGCGCAACGGATTTATGGGTTCCCTGGTCCTCAGTTCGCGGCGCTACTACGGCATTTCTAACCGGACCTACATCATTCTCATTGTCGGGGCTCTCCTGGCATTACTGCCGGTCCTGCAACGTTTCTGGGGCCAACGCCGGGCCGCCTGGGTCACCGCGGGGCTCGGTGTCGCAGTCCTCTTGATTGATGCATTGCCCGGTTGGGGTGCGGACTTCGGGGGACCTCCGGGAATTATTCTGGCCTTTGGGATAGTCGCCTTGATGGCTGCTGGAGTACAACCGCGCTGGTGGCACGCCGGTGTCTGGGTGGTGCTCACACTAGGGGTGATGGGGGCTATCGGCTGGTTCTCCCGCGGTTCAGACAGTCATATCGGGAACTTTTGGTCGAATCTGGGCAGCAGTGAAAGTCAGGAGTTGATTGCCGGAAAAGTCCGCGATGTGCTGCGTTCTTTTGAGAACAACCTCGGGGTCGTCATTCTATTAGCGCTGGTAGTAGTGGCGCTAGTGGTGGCCATGGTGATGGTAAAACGCCGCCAAGTGTCCTGGCCGTGGTGGGTGTCCACCTGGGATCAGCTCACTGACCTGCCTGCCCTGCGCGTCGTGGCTTTGGGTATTTTGTTGGGTATGGCGGTGGCTGTGCCTATCAACGATTCCGGGATGATGATTGTGAAGGAAGCTATCTATCTGGTACTGCCAGCTCTGAGTGCTGTGATTGCACAGCGAGCCATCCAACTCAACCGCAGTCCCGAGCCTGGTGCAAATAAGTGACCAGGGTATCCCCGTAGTTCTTCGTGCCATCGGCTTGCAGTCCCGAAGGAATCTCAGGGGTAGGAAACTTTTTTGATGTCTCCAGTACCATGACCCCCTCTGGGCTGAAGTGTGCGGTCAGGCCTGCCAAAATCTCTGAAAGCACGTAAGGTGCTAAAGCATAAGGGGGGTCCAAGAAAATGAGGTCAAAACAATCCGTGGGTTTCAGTTCAGAAACGTACTTGGCGGCATCTTTCACCAGGACACGGGAGCGGTCCCGATAGTGCAGAGTATCTATGTTCGCACGCAGCACCTTGGCTGCCGACCCGGCGGCGTCGACAAAAACCGCGCTTGCCCCGCCACGAGACAGCGCCTCCAGACCCAGGGCACCCGAACCGGCGAACAAATCCAAAACCGTGGCACCTTGTGGGAATCCAGAACAAAGCAGGTGGGAAAACATCGCTTCGCGCACCCGCTCGGAAGTGGGGCGGGTTCCCGACTTCGGCACAGTTAGGTGCAAGCCTCCCTTTTCGCCAGCAACAATTCGTGTCACAGACCACAGCCTAGCCGAATTGCCGGTAATCTGGATATGTGACTCAAGCGCTTTGCCCCGGAACTTTTGACCCGTTCACCTATGGACACCTCGATATGGTGCGCCAATGTTTGACCTTTGCAGATGTTGTAGTCATTGGAATTGCCGAGAATTCAAAGAAAACCCCGCTACTTTCGTTGGATAAACGCATCGAATTGGCTCAGACCACGATTCGGGAAGCGAAACTCGATACCCGCGTCAACGTAGAAATTGTGGAAGGACTGATAGCTGATTTCTGTAAAGAACATCATATTGATGTTATTGCGAAAGGACTGCGTACTTCCCAGGACTTTGATTACGAAAATCCGATGAGTCAGATGAATCGCCAAATCGGGGCTCCGCCGACCGTGTTTGTGGGCTGCAAACCGGCGTTGATTCACGTCTCAAGTTCTATGGTTAAGGAAGTCGCCAGTTACGGAGCTGATGTCTATACGATGGTTTGTGCGGATACCGCGCAAGCTCTGTATGAGGCTTACCAAGTTAGCCCCCCAAACCGGGATAATAATGTCATATCAGCCCGTTTCGACAAGTACAACAGCTAGGGAGAAAAATGAGCGAGGAAAACAGGGACGACCAAATGATGGAATCAGCGGATTTACCTACCACTGCTGAGGACAGTTCAGATGAACCCGATCACGGGCAGGCGACCCCCACGACCCCCGGTCCAGATTCGGACTCGACAGCGACGGGCCAAGCCGACAAAGCAGAATTTGTAGAGCCCGAAGCCTTAACCTCAGAGCAAATGGTGGCCGCTCTGAACGCCCAGGATTACAAGGGCTCGGAGCTGATGGATGTATTAGCCCAGATGGAAGCCTTAATTGCCCAGGCGCGCTCCCTGCCCATGAGTTCATCCGTGCTGGTTAATAAAGCCCAGGCTCTCTCTTTGCTGGAATCGGCACGCGAGGCGATGCCTACCGATATTCGCATCGCCAACCAGATTGTGGCCGGAGCCAATGCGGTTATCGCTCGTGCCCAAGAAGAGGCAGAAGCCGCCTTAGCGCAGGCCAATTCCACTTCAGAACGAATCCAAGCCGATGCTCACGCGCGGGCCGACGAACTGGTCAACCAGGAACGCATCGTCGTTATGGCCAAGGAACGTGCCGAGATGATAATTGAGGCCGCGACTCGTCAGGCGACCGACCTGACTGGGGGAGCTGACCGCTATTGTGAGGAAAAGCTGACGGCGCTGGAAGAAACGCTGGACAAGCTAAAGGAACAGTCCGCGGCGGGGCGGCGAGTCTTGAGCGAACGCGCCCGGTTCAACCCCGATGATTTGCCCCAACCGGAGGCGGAAACTTCGGAGGCCAAACATGACTAGCGGCGCCAAAGCGCATGATGCCGGGAAAAAGTCGGCTCGGTTAGACAGCCAGGACGCTGGGTCTGACTACCGCGTTGCCTTAACCTCCCTGCCAGGTAATCCTGGAAAGACGCTCGAACTGCACGATTACCTGTTGCCGTTGCCGGACACCTGGACGAACGGGGTCGTGACCTTGCGGGAGGCTGAAGGCAGTTTTGAGGTCAGTTTGCAGTCCCTGCACGAGGGAATTTTGGTCAACCTGCGGGGTACAGTACCGACAGATGCCCAATGTTCGCGCTGTTTAGACCCGGTTCCAGGAACGGTAGCAGTCAACGAAACCCAGATGTTCTTCTTTCCTGGCGCTCGCGAAGCTGCCCGCCAGGAGGGTGACGAGGAATGGGAGGACATCCTCGAAGTGAGCGCCGACGATGAGGTTGACCTCGAGCCGGTGCTACGCGATGCCCTGGTGCTGGGCATGGAGACTTTGCCGCTGTGTAACCCCGACTGCCGGGGGTTATGCCCGGATTGCGGGGAAAAGTTTGTGGATTTGCCCCCCGATCACCATCACGAAGTCTTGGATCCACGCTGGGCCGTGCTGGGGGATTTAGCCAATGAGCTGCGAGCTCAGGAAGCTGGAGGGGACGAAGCCTCGTGAACCAGTCCTCACCAAATACAGACAAAATCGGAGAACCGGGTCAACCCAGAGCCACCTTGGAACGTTTACTTGCCGACTGGGGGCAGCCGGTCGATAAAGAACTTTTAGTGGTCGCGATGACCCACCGGTCTTTTGCACACGAACACGGGAAAACCGGCTCGGCCGGCACAAATGAAAGACTGGAATTTTTAGGGGACGCGGTGTTACAAATCGTGGTCACCGAGTACCTGTTCCGCAACTTTCCAGATGTTCCCGAGGGGGAGTTAGCTCCGATGCGCGCCGCCACCGTCAGCCAAACCCCGCTGGCAGAAGTTGCGCGACGGCTGCACCTGGGCGATTACGTCCTGCTGGGAATCGGCGAGGACCGTCAGGGAGGCCGGGAAAAGGACTCCATTTTGTCCGACACTTTAGAGGCCCTGATTGGCGCGTCTTACCTCACTTCAGGTTTGGAATCGACACGGGTCACCATAGAGCGTCACCTGCGGCGATACTTGCGTAACGCGCCGCGCCGGGCGGTCGGAATGGATTGGAAGACCCATCTGAGCGAGTTTGCGGCCGCTAACTCGCTGGGCGAACCGGAGTACACGGTGCAGGGCAGCGGGCCGGATCACGCCCGTGTATTCAGAGCCGAAATTCGCTTGGAGGGTGAGGTCCTGGGCGAAGGTCAGGGCACTTCCAAGAAATCCGCCGAACATAGCGCTGCCGAGGCCGCTTTTGAGGCGCTGCAAGACCGTTTCGGGGATCAGGTGGCGGATGCCTGAGCTTCCCGAAGTGGAGACGATTCGCCGGAACCTGGAACAAACCGTGGTGGGAGCGCGGATCCTGAGCGTCAGCGACCCCACCCATGAGCGGACTTTGCGTAACCAGCAGGAAGGAATCGCCGGGTTGCGCGCGGGCCTGGAGGGAGCACGTCTGGGGGCGGCAGTACGGCGCGGAAAGTTTTTGTGGTTTCCCTTAGCGGGTGATGTCCCCAGTTCTGAAGGTTCGCCTGCCCTCGTGATACACCTGGGCATGTCGGGTCAGCTGCGGGTCGAATCCGGAGGCGCAGTTCAGCATTCGGCCGGCTCAGCCACTCCAGCGAAAACCGCCCAGCAACGTCAGGAGGAGTCTCATTCCTTCACCCATGAGCGCCTCCGTTTCACCCTCGACAACGGGAAAGACCTGGTATTTTGCGACCAACGTACCTTTGGACATGTCGAACTCAGGCCGCTGCGTCCCACCGCGGATGGTGCCCCCGGAGGAACGGGGGCCCCGGAACCTCTGCTGCCGCAGGGCGTGGAACACATTGCCCGCGATGTGCTGGATCCGAGCCGCGACACAACGGAGTTCGTGAAAAAAACTCGCGCCAGTACCCGAGCTATAAAAACCAAGCTATTAGATCAGAGCATCATCTCCGGTATTGGTAATATTTACGCAGATGAAGGCCTGTTTGCTGCGCAGATACATCCCGCTACGCCCGGCCGGTCACTCAGTGAGAGGAAACTACGGGAATTACTGAGTGCCGTGGCGGCGGTGATGGAGCAGGCTTTGCATTTCGGAGGTACTTCATTTGACCGCCTGTACGTGAATTCTTGGGGTAACCCGGGTGAATTCGCGAAAGAGTTGCAGGTTTACGGTCGCGGCGGTCTAAGTTGCCGCCGCTGTGGGACCCGGCTCGATAAGATGATTATTGACGGTCGCTCCAGCGTGTTCTGCCCACGCTGCCAGCTAAAGCGTTAGGAAGGACCAAAGATGACTGAGCTGTCGGAGATTCGCGTCATGATTGTTGACGACCACGAGATTGTACGCCGTGGAATCGCCGAGATTGTGGACAGAGCTCCAGGTTTGCAGGTCGTCGCCGAAGCTGGTTCGGTTGCCGAAGCCCTGTCGAGGGCCGAGTTGGCTAACCCGAACGTGGTTTTGGTGGACTTGCAGCTACCCGACGGCACCGGTATCGATTTGATTCGCCAGCTGCGAGTATTGACACCAAACGCGCGCATGATTGTGCTGACCTCTTTTGACGATGACGAAGCGCTGGCAGAATCCCTGGAAGTGGGAGCGGCCGCTTATCTGTTGAAAACCGTGGCAGGCGTGGAAATTACGAACGTCATCAAGGCTGTGGCGGCAGGGCGGACCCTGCTTGATGAGCGTACCGTGACCCGCACCAGCGCTAATCGCAGCGACCCTACCGAACACTTGACCCCCACTGAAAAGAAAATCTTGGGATTAATCGGCGATGGCCTGTCTAACCGAGAAATCGGAGACACTCTGGGCGTGGCCGAAAAGACCGTGAAAAACCACATTACCGCACTGCTGTCGAAAATGGGTTTGCAGCGGCGTACCCAGGTCGCGGCATGGGTTGCTTCGCAGCGTTCCGCCGAGTGGCGCAAGAACTCTCCGCGTTCGGAATTATGAATCTGACCGGCACGCGGCTTTAGTTCCCAGTTAATTAAGTGGGATACACCACGTCAAAAGGGTTCCGCTGGCACCGTCAGGGCGTTTTCCGATGCGCATCATCCCCAGGTGAATCGTGGCGCGCGCGGTCATATTAGCCAAGCCCGAATGATGGTCAATCTTGGAATCAATCCCGCACCCGTCGTCTTGAATTTCCACTCGCAGCAGTCCGTTGGGCTGGGTTGGTGTGGGTACGCTCGCGTCGGTAAGGGCGCATCGGGGAGGAATCAACTCGGGATTGAACCAAATATCAACTTCCAGACGCACCTCGGTCGCGTGAGCGTGGCGAGCCACGTTCGTCAGCCCCTCACGCACGACTGCTAAAACATCCGAAATGAGGGAATCCGGCAGCTTCCGGCGCAGCCGTTCCTCCAGTCGTTCCATATTGTCCAGGGTACAAACTTCATCGTCTACGCGCACAATGAGCGACGGCGCAAATCCGAGGGAGCGGCGAGACAGCGAAGCCTCCATCCGCAATCCGCCCAACAGCTCCGGTTCCGCGGTGTCTTGATCTTTCAACTCGCTGACAATCCGGCGGATTTCCCCCACCGAGTCGCCCACTGAACGCAGCGCTTCATCCAGGGTGGTGCGAATTGTTTGAGCTGTGAGTTCCTGATCGCTGAGGTCCTCTTTTAAGGCTTCAAGGTGCAGGGAGGTCGCAAATAGCTGTTGTATAGCCAGATCGTGCAGGTCGCGGGCGATGCGCTGGCGTTCTTCCAGCAGTTCCGCGCGGTCCTCGGACTGCCGCACGCCGGACAGACGCAGCGCCAAAGTGGCTTGGGCCGCGAAGTTCTCGGCGGCTCGCAAATCTGGGACGGTAAATTCGGGGCTGCCGGGGTTACGAAACAGGATAATGACCCCGCCGGCGGCTCCGCGCTCGCTCATGGGGGCATAGAGAGCCGGCCCAAAAATGGACAGTTCGGGAACCCGCAGTAAGTTCGCGCGTTCCATAGATTCCACGATGATGCCGACATTGTTGCGAATGACCGACTGGGCGCGTCCTTCGGGAGGAAATTCCAAACCAATCATCTGTTCAGCAGCCTCGCCGTCAGCAATTTCACAGATGTATTTTCCGCCTAAACTGGGCAGTACAATCAAGGTTGTATCAGCCTCCGCAACCCTGCGCACGGAGGAGGCGATGAGGGACAGCGCTTCTTCCTCATCGGTATCTTCCAGCAGCGCCGTGGTGATGCTCTGGCTCATGTGGTTCCACCGCTGCAAAGTTTCGAGCTCCAAGTTCAGCGCATTGATTTTTTCGCGCAAAACAGCGTGGCTTTCCCCCAAATATTTATTGACCTTGGGGCTGACTCGCTCAGACGTAGCTCTTCTCCTGTTCTAGGTTCCAACGGTAGGTGGGGTTGGTTTCAACCAAACTGGCGTGCGTTCCGCGAGCGGTGATATGGGTCACGCCCTCCTCGTTTTCGCTATCCAGCTTACCAAGAACTATGACTTCGTCGGCACCGTCCAAGGCGCTGAGCCGATGCGTGACCAGCAGCACGCCGCGTTCCCCGCTCTTACCGGTAGCCAGCAGGTCAGACACGAGTTGGTCGGCCAGAGCTCCGTCCAGGTGCTCGCCGGGTTCGTCCAGGGCGAGGAGCTGTGCCGGGGTTGCTAAAGCTCGCGCTAACAGGATGCGTCGGCGTTCTCCGCCGCTCAACGCGGCCCCGTCCATGCCGAGCTGGGTATCCAGGCCGTCCGGGGCGGCCTGGAGCCACGGCCCCATTCCCGCCTCTTGCAGCAGCTTTTCCGCCTCCACGCTCCCCACATTGGCTCGCGCAACCCGAATGTTCTCAAGGGCGGTGGTGGCGAAAATATGGGCGTCCTCCGCGGTCATGACGATTTTTTCACTCAAGGTGGGGCGCGGCAGCGCGGTGATGTCGATTCCTCCCAACGTCAGGCTACCGCCTCGCGGTGGAATCAAACCTGCCAGGGTGTAAAGCAGCGTGGATTTGCCGATTCCAGAACGACCCACGATCGCCAGAGCCTTGCCGGGGCACAGCTCCAAATCAATCCCACTGGCAATAATCGGTCCGCCGGGCCACCCAATCTCCAGGTCTTTGGCCACGAGGTGAGCCTCAACTTCGGTCGTTGAGGGGATTTCCGCGCTGCGTCCCTCCACGTTGACTGCCGCTTTCGGGGCAGCATTGCTGGTCGGGGCGGCGTCTTCTGCGTAAATCTGCTTCAGGGCGGCTTCGACATAGTCAGCTCCACCCATCAAATCCACCAGCCGGGTGGCGGCAGCACCGGAGGACACCAGCTGTACCGCGGCGGCAGCTAGTTGGGAGGTCCCTTCAAAAGCCGCCAGGGGGGCCAGCACCAAAATCGCCAGGTTCACGTCCCACAGCTGGCCGCTAACAACCAGGGGAGTGCCGATTAGGAAACCGCACAGGACTGCTGCCCCCATCGAAATATTGTCAATAAAGGCGGCGATGGCAGAGGGCCGGGCGGCCTTGTCTTTCAGGCGTTGAATGACTTGTTCGACCTGGTTCAGGTGGTCTTGCGCGGCCTGCAAACGTCCGGAAACCGCCAGTTCGCTGGCATTCATCATCAGGTTTTGGGCGCTGGCGGTCAGCTCAATCTGGGCCTGTTGCGAAGCCAGCTCAGCGATGCGGGCGGAACGAATCGTCAGCAAAGGCCCTACCACTCCCGCCATCAGCAGGCAGATCAGCAGCGTGAGTGCCGCCAGGGGAGCCAGGAGCCAGAACAGAATAACGGTGGCGATAGCGGTGATGGCCGTAACCATTCCGGGCAGGACGGACTTCACCACAAAGTCTCCGACCGAATCGACATCGCCGCCCGTACGGGCCAGGATTTCCCCGCGCCGCAAGGCCGCGATGTTTTTTGCGGGACGACCTGCCAGAATACGGTAAACCGTGTGACGCAAATCGGCAACCCCCAACAGGGCGACCTTGTGAGACGCTAGGCGCTCCAGATAGCGAAACAGCGCCCGGCCAATTCCAAAGAAACGCACGGCTACGGCCGCGACCGCCAAGTCCATCCACAAGGCATCAATCTGAGCGGCACGGGCAATGAGCCATGCCGCTACCACCGACAGCCCGATGGCGCAGGCTAACGTCGAGACACCCAGGAGGATAGCCAGCGCCATATTGGTACGATTCAGGCGCATCATGCGGTAGGTCAGACGCAGGTTACGCAGCTCTTCGCGAGAAATAAATGCGGTGTTTTTCATGGTGGAACCGGAAAATCCCGCAGCTGATTCCATAAGCTCGACGGGGAAAGTTGACTTGTCGCTACTCATGCGCGCACCTCGTTATCAGCAAAATCCAGGTTCAAAATGAGCGGGGGTAAATCCTCACGTCCATCCGGTTTACGTTTGCGTTCCCGTGGCTTTGGTTTCGCTTCGGCTGCTGCCTGGGCTTCCTGTTCTGCCTCGGCAGCGGTGAAGATCCTGGTGTCGACCGGAATGGACACGTCGGCGACATTTAGCACGGCTTGGCGGTGGGCGATGACAACCACCGTTTTCCCTTGGGCTTTCAGGGCTTTAATCCCGGCAATAACCTGGGTTTCCAGGTTTGCATCCAGGTGCGCGGTCGGCTCGTCCAGCACGATAAACTGTGCCTTTTGGGTCAGGGTGCGGGTCAGCGCCAAGCGTTGCCGCTGACCGACCGACAGGCCCAAACCACCGGCGCCGAGTTGAGTCAGCCAACCGTCTGGCAGCCCCTGCACCACCGTATCGAAGTGAGTGATGCGGCTAGCTTCCGTAAGGGCGGGGCTGGGGTTCTCTCCGGATTCGCCCAAGTTTTCCAGCACTGTTCCGGGCAGGATGGCGGGATTTTGGGGAACCCAGGCGCATTGTTCCCACCACGAGGCCGGGTCGATGTCGTGTAGTGGCACGTCGCCCGCGGGCCCGCTCACCGTCAGCTCGCCTTGGTCCACGGTTTGCAGCCCCAGAAGGCTCATGGCGGTGGTCGTTTTTCCGGAACCGCTGGCGCCGGTCAGGGCGTAAATTTTTCCTGGTTCGAGGCTGGCTGTGAGGCTGGCGGGGGCCCACATACCACGAGCCTTCACGCCTACGTCACGCAACTGGATAGTGGCTTTCGTGAGGTCAGGAGCCGCGAGGTTCCCGGTTTTCGGTAGTGGTTCCTCAAGGATGGCAAATGCGGCTTCTGCGGCGGTGACGCCGTCGGAGGAGGCGTGGAATTGCTTGCCAACTTCACGTAGCGGGCTAAAGACCTCCGGGGTCAGCATGATGACCAGCAGCCCGGTGAACAGGTCGAGTTGGTTATTCAACAGGCGAATCCCAACTTCGACCGCGACCAGAGCCACGCACAGGGTGGTCAGGAATTCCAGGGCGCCGCCGCTCATGAACGCGACGCGCAACGTCTGCATGGTGGAACGGGAATATTCGTAGCCGACCCGTTTCACCTGCTTGGCGGGGTCTTGCTCGCGTCCCAAGGATTTCAGGGTAGCCAGGCCAGCCAAGAGATCCACCAGTTGGCCTCCCATACGTTTCATGGAAGCTAAGCGTTTGTCGGAGTATTCCTGGGTCAAAATTCCGATGAGAATCATGAACAAGGGGATGAGCGGAATGGTGGCCAGCACGAACAGAGCGCTAATCCAGTCCAGGTAAAAAATCACCAACAGGGTCAGGGGAGTGACTGTCGCTGAGAGTAAAAGTTGAGGTAGGAAAAAGACAAAGTAAGCATCGAGGTCTTTCAAGGCGCGCACAACCGTGGTTACGGTGTCTTGACCGTGTTGGGTCTGCCAGCGAGGACCGAGTTTGGTGGCGTGGGTCAGGACTTTTTCCCGGATTTCCCGAATCGCGCCCGTTGCTGCCCGGTGCGCAAACCATTGCCGAATCAGCAGAGAGAGCCCTCTGCCCAAAAGTACTAAAACCAAGACGCCGAGAGTGGGAACGATGAAAGACAAAGGCTGGTGTTCCATGATGACCGGAGTCGCAGCTTTAGAGATGAGCCAATCTTGAGCGATGATGAAAACTGCCGAAAGAAAACCAAAAACAGTGATAAAGATGATGTATCCGCGCGCAGATTTAGCGTACTTTAGCAGTCGAGGATCCATGGGTTTCACCCCCTCAGCTTTCCACATTTTAGAAAAAAACTCCACAAAGCAGAACAGCCGTAGGGATTAAAAGCCCTGGTTAAACTGGTGCGGGCGGGCCACCGCAGTGACCCGCCCGTAACGGTTTTAGACCGTCGTCGCTTTATTTAGCCAACCAGGAAGTTCGCGCCTTCGCGAATCTTATCGGGCTCCAAGCCGCCCGCAGGTGCCACGCTGATACGAGCGCGGAACATGTAGACAGACCAGATGGTGTAACCCAATACGATTGGAACCAGAATAATGGCCGCTACGGTCATCACAATCTGGGTTCCGGCGGAAGCCGCAGACTGAGCGATAGTCAGCGAGTAGGCCGGATCAATCGAGGACTTCATCACGTTGGGGAAGAGCATGGCGAACACCCAAGCCACAGCCATAGCAATGGCGATGGAATTGAAGGTGAAAGCCTTTGCCGAAGCACCCTTGAACGCGAAGAGCAGGCTGACGATGAGGCAGACTGCCGCGATGACCAGGAAGATCAGCGAGAAGATGAAACCATCGCCCTTGAAAGCGAAGGTGCCCCACACCGCAAAGATTGCGGTCAGGACTGTCGAGATGAGACCCAACTTCGGGGCAATCGCGACCGCGCGTTCCTGCACAGCCCCATCAGTCTTAAGAGCCAGGAAGTTGGCGCCTTGGACCAAGGACAGGGAGGCAATCACCAAACCGCCGAGAATCGCGAAACCGGAACCGCCAATCAGCAAGCTCAGCAGCTGGCTGAAGGGGAATTCGCCCAGACCAACGAAGGAGTGAATCTGAGACATACCGGCATTGGCGATGTCGACGTTCTCGGGACCGACCTCGACGAACGGGGTCTTGGGATCGGCCACGATAATCTTCATGCCAGCCACCAGGTTACCGAAGGCTACACCCAGCAGAATCGGAACCAACCAAGCCGAGATGGTTTGGATGGTGTCCCAGCGGCCACGCCACTGCGGCGTGTCAATTTTGTTGCGCCATTCGATAGCCGCGATACGGCCAATCAAGCACAGCAGGACCAGGAACAGAGCGATGTACATACCGGAGAACATCACGGCGTACCACTCGGGAGAAGAAGCGAAGGTCGCGCCACCAGCGGTGAGCAGCCACACTTCGTTGCCGTCCCAGTGCGGACCAATGGCGCGAACCATCTGACCGCGTTCGTCATCGGTTTTACCGATGATACGCAGCAACATGCCCGTACCCAAGCCGTAGCCTTCCAGGACTAGATAGCCAGCCCACAGGACCGCTACGAGGATAAACCAAAGGATTTGCAGAAAAGTCATTGTCTGAATTCCTCCTTAGTAAGCGAACGACAAGTCTTGAGAGGCAGCGTTCGGGCCACCATCGGAGGCCGGGGTGTTGATGCCCTCTTTGGAGTAACGGACCATGAGCTTGAACCAGATGATACCGAGCACCAGGTAAACCAAGGTGAACAGCACCAACGAAATCAAGAACTCAAGCGGATTAACTACGCCAGACAAGCCGTCGCCAGTCAGCATGAACACGCCGGCAGCATCGGTCTTGACCGCGAGGTCAGAACCGAAAGCATCCTGGTTCGGGTACACGATGAAAGGCTGACGACCAAACTCAGTCATAATCCAGCCGAAGGACGCAGACAGGTAAGGCATCGGCAGCGTAATCAGAGCGAGACGCTTCAGACCCTTAGACGTGGAAACCTTGCCGCCGCGGGTCTGGTACAGACCGACCAGAGCCAAGGCTGCACAGAACAGACCCAAGCCCATCATCAGACGGAAGGACCAGAACACCAGCAGGACGGACGGAGAGTAAGGAGCCCAGCTGTAAACGCCGGTTTCACCCTTAATCCCAGAAGTGTTAGCGGTGTCGATATTCGGAGCCTTATCGCCGAACTTGTCCGCGGCGTTCTCTAGCATGGTCTGGGTGCGCTCGGAGGAGTCAGCCATACCAGCAATGGAACGAGAGAACGAGTTGTGCGCCACGAAACCGAGCAGACCCGGAACCTTGCCGATGCCAACTTCGGTCAACGGCCAGGTGCCGTCATCGTTCTTTTGGATGTCTTGCGGGCAGTCCGAGAAGGCTACCAGAGCCAGGGCGCCGGATTCGCCAGCACACAGACCTTCCGCGGCAGCCATCTTGGCCGGCTGGTAGTAGACCAAGTGTTGACCCTGCAAGTGGCCCGAAGCGATGGTCAGAACGCCAGCAACCAACATGATGGTCATGCCCCAGCGGGCAATCGGACGCCAGACTTCGCGAGCTTCGGTGTCGCCGATACCGCCAGCGTTGGCGGCGCGGACCATCCACCACAGAGAAATGCCGGCCACGATGGTGGAGGCCAGCAAGATAGAAGAAGTTACCACGTGGAACACAGCGAGCCACATGGTGGAGTTACCAACAACTTGGAAGAATGCGGTAGCGCCGTTCAAGGTAGCGCGACCGGTAGCCGGGTCAAAGACCGCACCAACCGGGCGCTGCATCCAGGAGTTAGCGCCGATAATCCACAACATAGAGGTGTTGACGCCGGCCATTACCAGCCAAGACACAACAACGTGAGCTTTCTTGGAGATCTTGCCCCAACCGAAGATCCACACCCCGAGGAACGTGGACTCCATGAAGAATGAGAGCAGAGCTTCAAAAGCCAGAGGAGCGCCGAAGATATCACCGACGAAGCGGGAGTACTCGGACCAGCCCATGCCGAATTGGAATTCCTGCACGATACCGGTTGCAACGCCCAAGGCAAAGTTAACAATAAACAGCCTTCCAAAGAACCGTGTCGCCTTCAGCCAGTATTCCTTGCCGGTGCGGTACCACAATGTTTCCATCAGTGCTACCAGCAAGGACATGCCGATGGTGAACGGAACCAGGATAAAGTGGTAGACGGTTGTAATACCGAACTGCCACCGCGCCAAGTCGAGGCCTTCAAGCCCCATTGAGACGACGGTCACCTTTTCCGCCTTTCCGTAGATTTATAGAAATTGCATTTAGGACCAGATTTACTTCGTGGTCACACAGCGTAATCGCCAAGTGAACCTGAGCCACTCCCTAAATCTACCCTAAAATTTTACCAACATGTACATTTCGCACCTCATCGGAAGTTTTTTCTGGGTAAAAATCCGACTGTGCGATAGGATGTTGAGCGGAGATAGGGATGTCTTGAGCAGCCCAAGTCGGCAACTCGGAATCCTTTGTGAGCCCGGTCTCACGGTTTCATTAGCCCGGTTTATCCCTTATCTCTCATAGACTTTCCACCGTTTGGTGATGACTGACAACTAAATAGACCGGCAGGTTGCTAGCCGGTCTCTTGCAGGAGCTTTAAAGTGAATAAGACAACAGAATCCGAAACAAATGCGGCTACTAGAAAAACTTCGCGTAATTCCGGTACGGCCCGAACTCGTACTCGGGCCTCCGCGACCAAAGATACGAAAGACCAGACTTTTCAAAAAGTCAATGCCTCTTCAAGGAAGGTAAAGGACGCCAGTCCGACTTTCTCGGCTTCAGAAGCGCCGTCTGCCGCCAGTGCGCCGAGCGCGGGGGTGTCTCTGCCCGCTGCCAGCTTGCTGTTCCAGGCTCCGGACTTGTCCAGCTTTGCGCCCGCTGCACCAGCTGAAGAAAAACGGACTCGTAATAACCGTTCTAATCAGGCCAGCTCTGCCGCCGAGACTGAGCCGGAAAGCCACAGCCGAAAGAAGTCCTCTTCTGCTAAGAACGAGTCGACATCGAGCTCCCGGACCAATTCGAAGACCTCCAGCCGTAAAAAAACCTCGGCGCACGATGAGTCTGAAAGTGGGAACTCGCCCGCCGCCGAGAAAGACAAGACTTCCGAGGACGAAAACAGCACGACGCGCCGGCGGCGGCGTCGGACTCGTTCCGATGGCGGGGAAGGCGAGGGAGTCAAGACACTGGACGGTTCCACGCGGCTGGAAGCGAAACGGATTCGTCGTAAGGCGGGGCGTAAGGAAAGTCGTAAACGGACCCCGATTACGGAAGCAGAATTCCTGGCGCGTCGAGAGAACGTGAAACGAGAGATGGTCGTGCGCGAGCGTGACGGTTTGAATCAGATTGCCGTTCTCGAGGATGGGTTGCTGGTCGAGCATTACGTTTCGCGGCACACCCAAGAGACAGCCGTGGGTAATATCTACCTGGGCAAGGTGCAAAACGTGCTGTCCTCGATGGAGGCAGCTTTCGTGGACATCGGCAAGGGACGCAATGCCGTGCTTTATGCCGGGGAAGTGAACTGGGACGCTGCCGGTCTGAATGCCAAAACCGGGCGTATCGAGGACGCGCTCAACCCCGGTGACCTGGTTTTAGTGCAGGTCACAAAGGATCCAATTGGACATAAAGGCGCCCGTTTGACATCTCAAATCACTCTGGCGGGCCGTCACCTGGTGTTGGTGCCCAGCGGGGCGATGACCGGAATTTCACGCAAGCTGCCCGAGGAAGAACGCAAACGTCTCAAGGCTCTGCTGAAAACGATGATTCCGGCCGGCTACGGAGTCATCGTACGGACCGCCGCTGAGGGGGCTACGGAAGAACAGTTGCGAGCTGATGTGGAACGCCTCACTCGAATTTGGCAAGAAATCGAGACAAAACAACGCAAGACCCGCAACGGACCGGTCCTGCTGCACGGGGAACCGGAACTGGCCGTGCGAGTCGTGCGTGACATATTTAATGAGGACTTCCGCTCTCTGACTATTCAGGGTGACAACGCTTGGAAGACCATTTCTAAATATGTGCGCGATTTGTCTCCGGAGTTAAAGGACCGCCTGAAGCATTGGGAAGGCGAGGACGACATTTTTGCCGCCCACCGCATCGATGAACAGCTTGCGAAAGGTTTCGAACGTAAAGTGTGGCTGCCCAGCGGCGGTTACCTGATTATTGACCGGACCGAAGCGATGACGGTTATTGACGTCAATACCGGGCGTTACATTGGTGCGGGGGGAACCCTGGAAGAAACCGTCACCAAGAACAACTTGGAAGCAGCCGAAGAAATCGTGCGTCAGCTGCGGCTGCGCGACATTGGCGGCATTGTCGTCATCGACTTTGTGGACATGGTTATCGAGTCGAACCGGGATTTGGTGCTGCGGCGCTTGGTGGAATGTCTGGGACGTGACCGGACTCGTCACCAGGTCACCGAAGTGACCTCCCTCGGTTTGGTTCAGATGACTCGCAAACGAGTCGGTCAGGGACTGGTAGAAGCCTTTTCGACCCAGTGTGAATGCTGTGACGGACGCGGCTTCATCGTCCACGATGTGCCGGTTGAGAACAACGGGCAAGCCCCGGAAGACGTGGTGTCTCATCCCGCCCCCCGGCGCGGATCCTCGTCTGGAGCCAGCTCGAAACGTGCCCGGTCTCGCGCCAAATCCGTGAAAGAAACGAATCCGGAAGTGCGTCAGACTATGGCGGCAATCGCTACCGCCGCTCACGCCTCCGAGGAACACGAGCCCGCACCCGAGCAATCGCACTCGTCGCGAATCAAGGAACCGAAACTGCTGACAACACCTCCGGAAAAGCCCTCCTTGGACAAAGCTAGTGAAAAGCCTTCCCTGGACAAAGCCAGCGAGAAACCCGCTCTGGACGGGGCACAAAAACGCCTGGAAATCACCAGTGCCAACGGCTCCGCGGATAGCGCCGCGCCGCGCCGCCGCCATCGCCGGGCCGCCTCCACTGGGGTCATCAATACGGATTCTGCTGACGCCGATATTGTGGTTTCACAAGGGTAGTTCCCGGATTTTTTCGCAGCTCGCCCGGTTTGCCGGGGGTCTGCCGACAGTTATTGGAGTGAGGCGTTTTGGGTAACCTTCTGGGCGGGCAAAACCTGCACGTGGAGTACCCGGACAAACTCCTGCTCGATGACGTCACGGTCGGAGTTTCCGCCGGGGATCGTATCGGGATTGTCGGGCGCAACGGAGACGGCAAATCAACGCTGATGCGGGTACTGTTCGGAACTCAACAGCCGCATTCCGGGCTCGTGACCCGACGCAACGGGCTGCGAGTCGCCTTGCTGGGGCAGGAGGACGCTCTGAGCGGCTCCGACACGGTGGAGACGGTGCTGCTGGCAGGCTCTGAGCATCATGAAGTCCTCAGCGACCCGCGGATTCGCGAAGTGCTGGATGGGCTATTGCCCGCCATCGCGTGGGAATCGCCGGTCGAGGCGCTGAGCGGGGGACAGCGCCGACGCCTCGCCCTCGCTAAACTCCTGATTGGTGATTGGGACGTCGTCGGACTGGACGAGCCCACAAACCACCTGGATATGGAAGGGGTGGCATGGCTGGCGCGTCACCTCAATCGCCGCTGGTCCGCGCGGGAGGGCGCTCTGCTGCTGGTGACGCACGACCGGTGGTTTCTTGACGCGGTGTCGCGCGACACTTGGGAAGTTCACGACGGTATGGTGGAACCCTTTGAAGGGGGATACGCGGCCTACATTTTGGCTCGCGTGGAACGTGACCGGCAGGCCGCCCTCGCCGCCGAGAAGCGCCAAAATCTGTTACGCAAAGAGTTAGCCTGGCTGCGGCGCGGAGCCCCGGCCCGAACTTCCAAACCGAAGTTTCGCATCGATGCTGCCAATGCGCTCATCGAGGATGTTCCGCCGGTACGCGACACGGTGCAGCTGGTGAAACTGGCCACCGGAAGGCTTGGGAAAATCGTTGTAGACCTGGTGGACGTGGACTTTTCATACGATGGGCCAGACGATTCCCATCCAGTTTTACGCGATGTGACCTGGCGGGTAGCGCCGGGGGAACGCGCCGGAATCTTGGGGGCTAACGGGGCTGGGAAGTCGACCCTACTCGGTTTGCTGGCGGGGGATCTCACCCCGACTCGGGGGCGGCGTCGCGAAGGCAAGACGGTTCAGATTGGTATCTTGGATCAGGAGTTTCGGGCGCTGCGCGAGATTGCGGATTACCGTGTCTATCAGGTGCTAGGTAAGCTCAAGGGCTCTTTTGAGGTGGAAGGTAAGGAGTTGAGCCCCGCCCAGATGTTGGAACGTTTGGGGTTTAACTCCTCTCAGCTGCAAGCCAAGGTCGGGGCGCTGAGCGGGGGACAGAAACGGCGTCTGCAGATTTTGCTGTTGCTGCTAGAAGAACCGAATGTGATGATTCTGGACGAGCCCACCAACGATATTGATACCGATACCTTGACCGCGCTGGAAGACGTGTTGGATGCGTGGCCGGGCACGTTGCTGGTCGTCTCCCACGATCGCTACCTCATCGAACGGATTACCGATAATCAATACGCCGTCATTGAACACGGTTTGCGCCACCTCCCCGGAGGGGTGGACGAATACCTGGAGTTGGCCGAACAGGCGAGGCCGACCAGCCGACCCAAGTCTGACGAGCCGTCGACGTCGCAGAAACCCCTTGTGAATGGAAAAACGGGTTCCAAAGCCGACTACGAAACCCAAAAACGTCTGCAATCCCTGGAACGTAAGATTGCCAAAGCCACCACGCAGGTGGCCCAAATCGAATCACAGCTGGCTGAGACAGACCCCGCCGACTATGAAAAACTCGCGGATTTGGCCAAAGAGTTGCAAACTGCCCGCCGTCGGGTCGAACAACTTGAGGAGCAGTGGCTGGACGCGGCGGAAGGGCTTTAGATTTGGGTATCTGCAAAGCCTGAACTTCCCTCGACAACTCGATAAGCTGGAAACATGAGTGAAGACCCCACCTCTACTGTGCCATCGGGTATTCCCGAGCTGGATGCCCAGTCCGTGCGCGATGTCAGTGAACGTGCCCAGATGCTGATTATTACCGGCATGAGCGGGGCCGGACGCAGCCAAACCGCTCAGGTCTTGGAGGATTTGAACTGGTATGTGGTGGACAATCTTCCTCCCCGGATGCTCGGTCCTTTGGCGCGCATGATGACTCCCGGCGGGGAGGGCGTGCACCGTCTGGCCGTGGTGGTTGATGTGCGTTCGCGCAGTTTCTTTTCGGAATTCATGTCTACCCTGGATGCTTTGCGGGAAGCCCAGGTCGACCTGCAAGTTTTGTTCCTTGACTGTTCTGACGCAGTGCTGGTGCGCCGCTACGAACAGGTGCGCCGCCCCCACCCCTTGCAGGGTGAAGGTCGGATTATGGACGGGATTGCCTCGGAACGGGAACTGCTGGGGCCTATCCGCGACCGCGCCAATATCTATGTGGACACGACCCACATGAATGTTCACGACCTAGCCCGGCGAATCCGCGAACTCGTGAGCGGGGAAACCGTCAATGGATTGAATGTGACGGTGATGAGTTTCGGGTTTAAATACGGTTTGCCCATGGACGCCGATCACGTGGTGGATGTGAGATTTTTCCCCAATCCCTACTGGGTGACGGAGCTGCGGCACCTGACCGGTCGGGATGAAGCGGTGGCGAAATACGTCTTGAGTCAGCCCGGGGCCAGCGAGTTTGCTCAGCATTATGTTGACACTTTGGCCCCGGTGCTCAACGGTTACCTGCACGAGTTAAAGCCGTTTGTGACGATTGCCGTGGGGTGTACCGGGGGGCAGCATCGTTCGGTGGCGATGGCAGAACGCCTGTCCAACCTGCTGCGCTCTAAAGGTTTTCAGGTACGCACCGTGCATCGTGATATCGGTAAGGAATGACTCGGGGGTGAGCTAGGTATGAATGTTCAGGGACATTATTTTCAGCCTCCCCAAGATTCCGTGTGGCCTGGACGCGCGACCGGCCCGAAGGTGGTGGCTTTTGGCGGGGGGCACGGGCTGTACGCTACGCTTTCGGCTTTGCGCCACCTCACCACGGATCTCACGGCAGTCGTCACCGTGGCCGACGACGGAGGTTCCAGCGGACGTTTGCGTCAAGAGTTTGACCTGCTACCTCCGGGGGACTTACGCATGGCGCTGGCGGCCTTGTGCGATGAATCTGATTGGGGTTTGACCTGGCGTGATATTCTGCAATTTCGGTTTAAATCAAACGGGGAGATGAACGGACACAACCTGGGCAACCTATTGCTGGCTGGTTTGTGGCAGATTCTCGATGACCCGGTCGCGGGTCTGGAATGGATGACTCGGTTGTTGGATGCGCAAGGCCGAGTGTTGCCGATGTCTACCGTCCCCATGGCTATCGAAGCTGACTTAGAAGTGGACGGGCGGATCCAAACGATACGCGGACAATCCAAGATCGCGAAAGCGCCGGGGGTGGTGCGGGGAATTCGTCTGGATCCTCCTGACGCGCCGGTTACCCCGCAGGTTCTGCAGGCGGTCGCAAGTGCGGATTGGGTCGTGCTGGGTCCGGGTTCCTGGTACACCTCGGTGATGCCCCATCTGCTGATTGCGGACTTGCGGGAAGCGTTGGTGCACTCGCCGGCACGGAAAGCCCTGGTGCTCAATCTCAGCCGCCAACGCGGAGAGACGCAAGACCTGACCCTTCCCGATCATTTGCGGGTTTTACATCAAATTGTCCCCGAGCTGCGGCTCTCAGTGGTGATTGGTGATCCTGTTTCGGTGACGGACATTGACGACTTGCAAAATGCCGCTAACGAACTGGGTTGTCAGGTCATGTTGCGCCAAATTTCCGTCGGGGACGGCACCGCGCGTCATGACTTCTTGCGATTGGCAGCCGCATTCAGAGATGCCATGAGCGGAAACTGGGGAGATTTGTCCAGTATCGAAGAGCTCGACAATCATTAGTTAGAATAGTGATTGGACTCACTGACCGGCTCTCAACCATGCCGGTTTTCACAACCAGGAGGAAGTCAAACTATGTCCCTGACGGCTGTCGCGAAAGATGAACTCGCGGGGGTTCGCGTCGAGTCGCGAGCTGATTTTCGCGCTGAAATATCTGCGTTGCTGCGGTTTGCGGGGGGAATCCACCTGGTGGCTGGCTCCATAGTGGTGGAAGCGGAACTGGATCACGCCAATAGCGCGAAACGTCTGCAGCAGGCTTTGTTGAATCTGTACCACACGAACTCCTCCGTGGTGGTGGTCAGTGGAACCGGAATCCGAAAAGCGGATCGCTACGTGGTGCGAGTGGTGTCCGGGGCAGAGAAACTGGCAAAAGAAACCGGGCTGTTGGACAAACAGGGTCGCCCAGTGCGGGGGCTGGCCCCGGAAATCGTGTCCGGACCCCTATCCGGCTGCGTCGCCGCATGGCGGGGAGCCTTCCTGGCCCGCGGTTCGCTGACGGAACCAACCCGGTCCTCAGCGCTGGAAGTGACGGCTCCTGGCCCCGAGGCGGCCCTCGCCTTGGTAGGTATGGCTCGACGGATGGGGGCGAACGCCAAGTCGCGCGAGGTGCGTCAACTATCTCGGGTAGCCGTGCGGGAAAACGACTCAATTAGGGCTTTACTGACTCAGATGGGTGCGGACGCGGCCTTGCGTGAGTGGGCAGATAAGCGTGAAAAGCGTGAAAAGCGCGGGGAAGTCAACCGGTTGGCAAATTTTGATGATGCCAATATGCGCCGGTCCACCCGAGCCGCCGTGTTGGCGGGGGCACGCGTGCGCCGGGCTTTTGAAATCTTGGGGGACGACATTCCTCCGCACCTCATTTCCGCGGGGCGTTTGCGTCTGGAATACAAGCAGGCGTCACTGGAAGAACTCGGTCAGCTCAGTGAACCGCAGCTGACGAAAGACGCAGTGGCGGGCCGAATCCGCCGCCTGTTGGCCATGGCTGATAAACGGGCAGAGGAGCTGGGAATCCCCGACACCGAATCTGGGTTGAATTCCGAAGTGTTGGACTCATGAATATCGCCGGTGGCACCGCCTTGACTCTGAGCCCAGACCCGAGCAACCCCGTTCGCGACGACATGAGGTTTCCATGAAAGTCCCAGACTTTCCCAAAGCCTCCGAGATTCCCACGCAACCGGGGGTGTACCGGTGGCGTGACGGCCGCGACCGGGTTATCTATGTGGGTAAAGCCAAGAATCTGCGTAATCGGCTCACGTCTTACTTCGTCGACCCCGCGCGTCTGCACCCGCGCACTGCGAAAATGGTCGCCAGCGCCGCTTCGGTATCCTGGGTAGTGGTCGGTTCCGAGGTCGAAGCTCTGACCTTGGAATACACCTGGATTAAAGAACACGACCCCAAGTTCAACGTGATGTTTAAGGACGATAAGTCCTACCCGTACTTCGCGGTGACGATGAACCAGGAATATCCGCGTATGGGAGTGCTACGCACCGCTCACCAACACGGAGTGCGTTATTTCGGGCCCTACACGGCGGTGTGGGCGATTCGTCAAACCCTGGAGCTGTTGCAAACTGTATTTCCGGTGCGGACCTGCTCTGACGGAGTGTTTGCCCAGGCTCAAGCAGCTAATCGGGCATGTTTGCTGGGTTATATCGGACGATGCGCCGCGCCGTGTATCGGCCGCGTCAGCGCTGCACAGCACCGTGAACTGGCCGAGAAAGTCTGCGACTTCATGAGCGGGCGTGATGCCGGGTTCTTGCGCGAAATCGAGACTGCCATGTGGGACGATGCCCAGGCTTATCGCTTTGAGGACGCGGCCCGGAAACGGGATCAGCTGGAGGCGTTGCGTAAGGTTTTGGAAAAAAACGCTGCGGTGCTCAGCGATGACACGGACGCGGATTTGTTCGCCCTTGAGGCCGATGAACTCCAGGTTTCCGTGCAGGTGTTTTATGTACGTGCGGGACGGATTCGCGGGCAGCGCGGCTGGGTGAGCGCGCGGGAAGAGGACCTTGACGAAGCCTCCCTGATGGCACGGGCTTTGGAACAAATTTATGGAGAAGCGGCGGCAGACCTCGCTCGTGAGGGGAGCGCTGCGCGGCCGCGGCGGGTCGGTCCCAGTTCCGCCAACGATACGGCGCATTTCGATACTTCCGTCATTCCCAAGGAGATTCTGGTTTCCGTTTCCCCGACCGATGTGGGCGTGCTGCAGCGCTGGTTGAGCGCGTTGCGAGGGTCTCAGGTGAGTATTCGGGTGCCGCAACGGGGAGCGAAACGCGAAGCCCTGTCCCGGGTGCAGCTCAACGCGGTGGAGGGGTTGCGCTTGTACAAGACTCGGCGAGCCCGGGATTTGACCCAGCGAAACTTGGCCTTGAATGAGCTGGGACGCCTGCTCGACATTGATCCACCGCTACGGATTGAGTGTTACGACATTTCTCACACGCAAGGAACCTTTCAGATGGGTTCCATGGTGGTGTTTGAGGATGGCGCCCCCCGCAAAGACGCTTACCGGAAGTTTTCAATCCGGGGCGCTGATGGCACGGGTACCCCCGACGATACAACCGCCATGAACGAGGTGCTGCGCCGGCGCTTTGAACGCCTCATTCAAGAGGAAAACAGCCCGGGCGCGGGGCTGCCCGGAACCGATGCGCCAGCCACGGCGAGCGGCACGGAGCTTGTCGAAACGACGAATCCTTCCCCCCAGACGGCACAATCTGGCGCTATACCCCCCTTGGGAACGGAAAAAGAACCGCGGCGGTTTTCCTACCGTCCCGATTTGGTCGTGGTGGATGGAGCACTGCCCCAGGTTCATGCTGCTCGGGCGGCGATGGATGAGGTAGGGGTGTGGGATATTCCTGTCGTTGGACTGGCAAAGCGATTGGAGGAAGTCTGGCGGGTAGACGATGACTTTCCGGTCATCTTCCCGCGAACCTCCGCAGCTCTGTACCTACTGCAATATTTGCGTGACGAATCCCACCGTTTTGCCATCAGTGCGCATCGCAAGAGACGTTCCCAAGCTATGACCCGTTCGATTCTGGATGCTGCCCCAGGAGTCGGTCCCGCCCGACAAAAGGCGTTGCTTAAACATTTCGGGTCGGTCAAGCGTTTGCGTGAGGCCAGTGCCTCCGAGATTGCCCAAGTCCCTGGTTTTGGCCTGAAAACCGCGGAAAACCTCGTGGCTTTCCTAAACAATTCCGGGAATTGGGGTAAAAATTAACATATGTCGGATAACCCAACTGAACTGCGTCTGCGAGGAATCAGGTTTAACCTTTTGGCGAAAAACCTGGTTAGTGGGGTTGCAGTGTTGCTAACTCCGGGGCTGATATTTTTAGTCTCTCTGGTGGTCCTGTTTCGCCTGTTGAGGAGGGTTGGCGGCAGTACCCAAGGCGCGCTCAGCGTGAACCTTACCGTGGTGGTTGGGGTGCTGATTGTTGTGGTAGCTGCCGGAGCCGCCGGGGCATGGTTACTCATCAGATTCATTTCCCGTTCCATTACCGATGCGGCCAGTTCGGTGCGGCGCAGTGCCCAGGCGATAGCGGCAGGAGATTTTACGGTTGCGGCGCGGGGAGTGACTAATGACGAGCTGTCCGATTTGGCACAGGTCATGAATGAAACTCGTTTGGCGCTCAGCCAGCTGATGAATGAAACTCGCAGCGTGTACCATCAGGTTTCTGAGGAACAAACCGGATTGAACGGTGCGGTCGATGCCTTGGGAGAGGCCGGTGGCAAGGTCGGCCAGGAAGTCGACACGGTGACGCCACAAGCCCGGATGCTCGCCAAGTCTGCCGCACAACTGGCTGCTGCCGCTGCCGAGATTTCCTCCTCCCGCAGTGACATTGCCCGCCACACTCAGGAAGCCCTAACCATTGGCCACAGTGAAGTGCAGGACTTGGCTGAGCTCTCTCAGATTATTCAAGAATTTCAGTCCCACAGTCAGGACATTTCTGTTTCTGTGAATCAGATTGCCCAAATCGCAGAGCGAACCAGCCTGTTAGCTTTGAACGCCACCATTGAATCGGCGAAAGCCGGGGAAATCGGGGCGGGTTTCGCGGTCGTAGCCGGCCAGATAAAAGAACTTGCCGTGCAAACCAGCACCGCGGCGGCGGCGGTGACGGAGGCTTCCGCAGAAATCCAGGAACGCTGTGACCGGGCTGTGGGCGTGACTGCCGACGTCTCCGAAAAATTGAACCAAATTAATGACTCGCAGCAAGTTTCCGCCCAAGCCGTGGCTGATCAGGCCGCGGTAGTGGCCTCGATGGAGGCAGCCTGCGCGGGAGCTCTCGACCAGTGTCGCGCCCTGAGCGAGGAGATCGAGACTATCACCGAAGCTGCCGTCCAGTCTCAAACCAGCCTGCAAAACATTGACTCAGAATCTGACAAGGTGGAGGAAATTATTTCTACCATCCGCGCTATGATTCACAACCTCCAGATGGTTGAGGACGCGGGTGAATTGAATCTGCGAGAGCTGGGGGAATCGGAGGAACAGTCATGAACAGAAATCTGGTCTCCATCGCCGGACAGTTCCGGCTCACTGCCTACTTGAGCTTTGGATTCTCCGCGATTTCAGTGGTGTTGCTACTGGTGGGGTTGAATCGAATCCTCTCTCTGGGAGACCAACCCCAGGTTCAACAGCGCGAAATTTTCACCCAAATCATCATCCAGGTCATTTTGATAGTGATTTTGGCAATCTTGGGAACGGTCATTGGTTTTACCATGCGAGCTCGAATCCGCCGCTCGGTGAAAGCCGTATCCCTGACCCTGGCAGATTCCGCGGCGGGCAATTTTACGAACCGTGCCCAAATCTATACCAAAGACGAAATCGCAGATTTGTCGCAGGCAGTCAACGAAGCGATGGTTTCCCTATCCTCCTTGGTGGTCAATCTGCGCAGCGGTGTGGACGGATTGCGGAATTTTGCCGCGGTCGCCGGCAGCGAGGCCGAAATCGTCAAAACGGGCAACGACCGGGTTCTAGATAGCAGCAATCGGCTGTCTGAGACCGGGACGCAACTGGGACAAACGGCGCAAACTTTGACAGACAACGGTATCGCGGTGGCGGGGGATATCGCGCATTTGTCCGAAATCGCCTCCAGCAATGAAATTTTGCGTTCCGACGGTATCGCGGCGGCACGCAATCTGAACACCGCGGTAACCGAGCTGAAAACCTCGGTGGAAAAGATTATGGCTTTGATGACGGATATTTCTGTGATCTCGGAGCAAACCAATATGCTGGCACTGAACGCCACCATTGAGGCCGCCCGCAGTGCGGAAGCCGGGCGCGGTTTTGCCGTGGTCGCCAATCAGGCGAAAGATTTGGCTTCGCAAACTGCCGAAACCACTGGTGAGGTCATCAGCCAGGTCGCCCAATTGCAGACCCAAGCGGAAGCCGGGGAACAGCGCATCGAATTTCTGTTGACCCAGCTGGAGGCATTGAGTGCCTCGCAGCAGGCCGTCAACCAGGACGTGAACCGTCAAGAAATCGCTTTGTCCAAAGCTAATACCGGCATCGATGAGGTGCGTTCGTTTTCTAATGAACTGTTCACCCATTCGCAATCCTTAGCGTCCCACTCACAAAGTGCCCACGCTCAATCCGAGCAGTTCCAAGAGCATATGAACGTGGTGCAAGACGCCGTCTCGACCCTGGACGAGCGAATGGCTAGGTTTACGGTCTAGCCTCCTCAGGATTGTCTAGTGAGTTTGCAATTTACCGCCTCTGAAGCCCTGCGTCTGGTTGCTTTCGACCTGGACGACACGCTGGCACCCTCAAAAATGCCGCTCGACACCGAAATGGCGGCCGCCCTGGCCAAGCTCCTGAACAGGTATGAAGCGGCCATCATTTCTGGCGGCCAGCTCTCACAGTTCCAATCCCAAGTTCTTTCCCGTCTCGCCGACCAGCCGGCCCCAAAGCACACACTGCATCTGCTGCCCACCTGCGGCACCCAGTATTACCGGATGGAGCCGGGAAGCGACCCGGACAAACTGGTGCGCGTCTACCGCCGAGACCTCGCGGCAGACCTGCGGCGACAGACTGTTGAAACTATCGAAACAACTGCTCGTGAACTTGGCTTTTGGGAATCCTCACCGTGGGGAAACATCATCGAGGACCGCGGCACCCAGGTGACCTTTTCCGCCTTGGGTCAGCAAGCGCCCCTCGCGGCAAAACGAGCCTGGGACTCCGACGGCTCGAAGAAAGCCGCGTTGGTGCAGGCGCTGGGAAAGCAGTTGCCCCAGCTGGAGGTGCGTAGCGGCGGTGCCACTTCGGTGGACGTCACAGCACGCGGAGTGGACAAAGCTTACGGCATCCGCTCCCTAATGGAATCGACTGGGTACACCCCGCTCAACCTTGTGTTCTTGGGGGATCGTCTCGACGAGCGGGGCAATGATTACCCGGTACTGGCGACTGGGGTGCCGTGTCAGGCGGTGAGCGGTCCCGCGGACACTTTGGCCTGGCTGCGGCGGTTGCTGGCCTAGCGATTCCAAGTTTCGGTTGGTGATGAGCCGTTTACAGGCGGTTTCACGGCCGTCGCCCAGCAGGCGATAGCGATAGCCCCGGCCACATTCAGGGAATCGACCCCGTGAGCCATCGCGATGCGCACCACTTTATCGGCGCGGGCAATCGTCCGCGGTTTCAATCCATCCCGTTCAGCTCCTGCAATGAAAGCCACCTTTCGAGTCGGGTCAGTGGCCAGTTCCGCTGCGTAATCTCGCAAGTCCTGAGAGTCCTCGCGCAGCGCCAGCGCGACCAGTTCAAAACCAGACTCGTGAAATAACGCCGGGTCGGGCCAGCGTTCCAACCGGGTCCAAGGCACTTGAAAAATCGTGCCCATCGAAACCCGTACCGCCCGGCGATACAGCGGGTCAGCGCACGAGGGCGTGACCATGATGGCGTCGTAGCCGCAGGCCGCGGCACTGCGCACCGCTGCTCCCACATTCGTGTGATCGACCAAATCTTCCAAGATTAAGACTCGGGACGAACGGTTCAGGATTTCACGCGGATTCAGGGCCGGTTTGCGTTGCATGGCCGCTATCGCCCCGCGGTGCAGATGGAAACCCACCAGGCGTTCCAAGAGGTCTTCCGGAGCCACAAACACGGGGATAGGTCCGCCGTCGTCCGCAAATCCGGTGGCGGGACTGGCGGCGAGCAGCGGGCGGATAATTTCCAGCCAATGCGGGGCTAAGAGCAGGGAGCGCGGGGTATATCCGGCGCGCAGGGCTCGGCCGATGACTTCGTTGGATTCCGCCATAAACAGTCCCTGTTCCGCTTCCAGACTGCGGCGCAGATTCACGTCTTTTAACTGGGTGTAGTCACTCAGATATTCCGGGTAGGCAGTGAGGGATTCCAGGTCAATTAGCACGCTTAATTGTGCCTTTTAATCCCCAAAATTCCCAACTTTAGACCGAAAACAAGCGGATTTACAGAGTTTTCCACAAGGTGGCTGAAATGGGGGTTTTCCACAGGTAAGAAAATCTGTTCTCGACACCCGCCCCGGTTTTCAGAACACTAAATCCCAGAAGGCGCGGCGCCAACCGGGCCTGGGGGAAATGACAGAAAGGAACACATATGGCGACTTTGGAAATTATGCAAGAACTACGGAATTGGAGGGCAAAGGAAGTACCGCATCATGACGTTAGCTGCGATTGTGAGCGCTGTAACTTAGCAAAGACCATGTCTTTGGAAAGTCTGCGGGGACTCATCGGTAATCCTCAGCTGGATCCGGGCATTTACGGGCCACGGGGCTGGACGGTGCTGGAGGGGGTTACCACCCTGACTCTGCCTTATTCGGATTGGATGTGGTTTGACATGGCTCGCGAATATCCCGACGTGGATGTGGAGGAAATGGTTGACTATTTGCCATACTCAGATGGGGATGCGTGGCTAGCCACCCAACTGTTGAAAGTGATACCGCCCAACGCGTTGGACGAGCGGCAAAACTACGCTCCGCGGGTGGAGGATTTGCTGCAGCTCGTGGCTCAGCATCCCGCTGAAACATTTTTTCCGGCTACATGATTGGACCCCAGCGCTTTGATGAGCGTTTGAGCATAGATACCATTTTCGTCTCGCCGCATCTGCTGGGGCTCGGTCCTGACGATGAGGATCCGCATGCGGCCTATGCTGGTTTGAAGCGGTTTGAGTTAGGTGAGGACGCCTGTCCCGATGAAGTCAGCGTCTTTTATAATCGGCATCTCAATCGGCAACTGTGGCGTTTTTGGTGGGATTAGTTAGGCTCAACGCGAGGTGGGCAGGGCGTCTAAAACCGGTCAGAAGCTAGCTGGGGGTCAGTTCCCGATTGAGGCGTGCCGGCCAGACGGGGCCTTCATAAATGAAAGCCGAGAATCCTTCGATGAGGTTCGCGCCGGCAGCCAGCATGGCTCGGGCATCGTCAGGGGTCGAGATGCCGCCGACCCCGATAATGGTTTGCTCAGGGCTCAGGTTCGCTCGCAACACTTTCACGACCTCCAGGGCGCGGCTCCGCAACGGCGCGCCCGACACTCCGCCAGCACCCAAATCGTGCTTGATGGTCGTGTTGGTCGCCACCACTCCAGCTAAGCCCTCATCCATAGCCAGCTGTGCCACGGCAATGACATCTTCATCAGCCAAATCCGGGGCGATTTTTACAAACACGGGCAGCTCGGATAGTCCTTGGAGTTTCAGTTCGCGCCGCACAGCTTTGACGATGGGGCGCAGGGAGGAAACTGCCTGCAGGTCCCGCAATCCGGGGGTATTTGGTGAGGACACGTTGATGACTAGGAAATCTACGAGGGCAGCCAATACTCGCGTAACTTTACGGTAATCCGTCGCGGCTTCTTCGGGGGGAGTGACCTTATTCTTACCGATATTGGCCCCGATGATGATTTGCTCCCCATATTCGGCTCGCCAGCGCCGTAACCGGCGGGCTGCCACTCGCGCGCCTTCGTTATTGAAGCCCATCGCGTTGCGTAGCGCACGCTGCTGGGGCATACGCCACAAGCGCGGACGGTCGTTGCCGGGTTGCGGCAGGGGGGTGATGGTACCGATTTCCATGAATCCAAAGCCCAGCGCATCCCACATGGCGACCGCGCGGGCTTCTTTGTCCATGCCTGCCGCCAAGCCCAGAGGGCCGTAAGTGCGAAACTCTCTACCCGAAAGGTCGGGGTCGAAATTGGGGCGGGGGAGAGGCCAGATAAAGGTTGGTTCGCTACGGCGGACTACTCGGGAAGCCGCCTGGCGCGCCAACCTAAACCGCCCCCAGAACTCCAGCCAGTCGATAGCGCGGCGATGCACCCATTCGGCATCGAGCTTCACGAAAAGGTGACGAAACACAAACTTGTACATAGAGACAAGTCTAGTCGGGGACAGAAAAGGAACGACCCTAAGGACGCTTCAACGGAGACTTGTGGCAATCATCGGGCTGGGTATGAACCACAAAATCACCCAGCACATCATCGATGAGAGCGTTCAAATGGTCGTCAATCGTCACGTCCAGAGCTCCCAAGTTGTCCTCAATCTGGGACGCTTTGGAGGCTCCAATAATGACGCCGGAAACATTCGGGCGAGCCAGCAGCCAGGCCAAAGCTAGCTGATTCATGCGGCAACCGGCTTCTTCTGCTACCCGGCGCAATCCCTGTACTGCGGCCAGCAGGTCGTCCTGCATCCAGCGGTGCATGAACTTTCCTCCAACTTTGCTGGCGGCACGCGTTTTTTCCTTCGGAGTTTCCCCGGGACGGTACTTTCCGGTCAACACCCCTTGTGCCAGGGGAGAAAAGCACAAGTGTCCCATACCGTTGTGTTCACAAGCCTCGACGACCCCGTCCTCGACGACTCGCCACAGCAGAGAGTATTCAGCCTGATTAGAGATTAGGGGAATCTTCAGTTCGCGGGCCAAATGCGCCGCATCGCGAATCTGGTCGGGATACCACTCGGAAACCCCAACGTAGAGAATCTTCCCGGCTCGCACCAAGTCGGCAAAAGCCAGCATGGTTTCTTCCAGCGGAGTTTCGTAATCGAAGCGATGTGCCTGATAGACATCCAGGTAATCCGTGCGCAGTCGCTTCAAGGAGTTATGGCAAGATTCAAAAATATGTTTGCGAGACAGCCCGGAATCGTTCGGCCCAAAGCCCTTAACTGGCCAATAAACCTTGGACATCAGCACCAAGTCTTGACGATCCACGTCCCTTAAAGCCCGCCCTAAGACTTTTTCAGCGGCGCCATTGGCATAAACATCGGCGGTATCAAATGTAAAAATTCCGTTCTCAAGGGCGGTCCGAACGGTTTTTTCCGCAGTTTTGTCCTCTATTTGGGCTCCGTGAGTGAGCCAGTTCCCGAGAATCAGCGAAGAAATCTTGAGTCCAGAGTTGCCTAAATAACGTGTGTCCATGATGCCAGTCTATAAGCTACAGGGCCATGACCGCGACTGTTAACGGATGGTAAACGCTGAATTTACGCCAATTTAACAATAAATTGGGGCAGCTATCAGGAATCCCGCTGCTGTTTAGCGGCCTTGCCGCGCCCCACCTGTGGCTTCGGGCTACGCCACCGGCGAATCATGATGGCGCGCGTAAAGGCATACCAGCGCAGTCCGCGCGGCACATTGTCCGCGCCCAGACGCTTCACCACTTTGCGCCGGGCTTGTCCCGCAATGAAACCGGCATCAAGCATGCCCAGAATCAAGACAGCATAAGAACCAATCAAGGTCCAGGTATTGATTTTTTGAGCCAAATCCGAGTTTTGCCGGTTCAAAATAGACACAGCAATCAAGCTGAGAGCCATGAGCGCCAGCATCGTCACAATCATAAATTCGGCAAAAGAATAGCGAGAATCGATGTAATCTCGGGTCATTCGGCGAGCCTGACCGCGATGCTGGTAAGGCAACAAATCCTCGCGACCCGTGCGCAGACCTTCCTGTTCACGCTCGTAGCGGCGGCGCGATTCCGCGCGCGCCCGTTCCTTCGCGACTTTCTTGTCAACTCCCAGCAGTCCTTGGTAGTTGCGGGCTTCCTGCTGTTTGCGCGAAGGGGTGGGCCCCTTCTTTTGGCGTGGATTGGCGGCGGTTTTCGATTCGCCCGTGTTTTCAGCTTCGCTTGGCTGCTGCTTTTTTAATAGACTCATGATAGGCAAATCATGCCACAGATTTTTTATGTTGGAAAACCGGGAAAGCGACCGGCAAACGAAAATAGGGAAAGGAAAATACGGTGGAGGAAGTAACCTTGCGTGAACGCGCAACTGCCGATTTCAACAATGTAGTCGAGTTCTTAAAAGGCTTGGTGCGGATTCCTGCGGTGTCCTCGCTGCCGGAACATGCTTCGGACATGCAGGCCAGTGCGGAATACATTGTGAAAAATCTGGAGGCAGCCGGGGCCACGGCACGCATTGTGACCGTGACGGATTCGGAAACCGGGTTAGTTTCTCGCCCCGCAATTTTGGCTGAAAAGCCCGGACCGGCCGGTGCTCCCACGGTGCTGCTCTATGCGCACCATGACGTGCAGCCCACCGGGGATCTCAACAAATGGGATTCGGATCCGTTTGAGCCGGTGGAGCGCGACGGCCGTCTTTATGGCCGCGGTGCCAGCGATGATGGAGCCGGGGTGGCGACTCACTTGGGGATGCTGCGCGCATGGGGTGACGAACTGCCCGTCAACGTGAAAATCTTTATCGAAGGCGAGGAAGAAGTCGGCTCTCCAACCTTTACCGCCTTCCTGGAACAGAATCAGGAATTCCTGCAGGCTGATGTCATCATCGTGACGGATTCCGGAAACTGGGACGTTCACCAGCCGGCCTTGACCACCGGTCTGCGCGGCGTTTTGAGCGTAGACGTGAATGTCAAGACTTTGGATCACGCCGTACATTCCGGGGCTTTCGGCGGGGTAACCGTAGATGCCTTGACCTGCCTGTGCCGGCTCATCGCCACTTTGCACAATCAGAAGGGCAGTGTGGCGGTGCCGGGTTTGGTGGCGAATCCGGTGGCGGACGTGGAATACCCGGAAGATGACTTGCGGAAACAAATGGGTGCCGTGGCGGGGTTGGAACTGACGGGGACTGGTGACCTCGCCTCCCGCCTGTGGACTCAACCGGCCATCAGTGTCATCGGGATTGACGCGCCCAGTGTCGCGACCAGCTCGAATACGATTATCCCGCAGGCGAAAGCGCGGATTTCGATGCGTATCGCACCGGGTCAGGATCCTCAAAAGGCGGCGCAAGCGCTGTCGGATTATCTGGTAGCTAACGCTCCTTTCGGTGCCGAAGTCAGCGTGGAGTGCCTGGAGGCGGGCCCGGCTTATGCTGCCAATCTGGATTCTCCGGTGCTGGCTTTGATGCACGGAGCCTTGACCGATGCGTTTGGGGTCAAGAGCGTCAATATCGGGCAAGGCGGTTCGATTCCGTTTATAGCCACGTTCCAGGAGTTTTTCCCCGCTGCCGAAGTCCTCGTGACCGGGGTCGAGGATCCCTACACCAACGCCCACTCGGAAAATGAATCTCAAGATTTAGCGGATTTGCAAGGGGCTGTGCTGGCCGAAACCCTGCTGTTGGGGCGGTTGTCTAACGGCTCTGTCCCGGCGCTCAGTTAGGCTCAGCCCGGTGCGGATTCAGATTCTGGCGACTCCCAAATTCGCCGAGTTTGCCCAGGACTTTTGCGAGGCGTGGAGCCAGTACCATCCGGCGGACACCCTGCACCTAGACGTGGCGAATTTGCAGCTGGCACAAGCGCAGAGTGTGAGCCCGGCCGTACCCGACCCGGACAGCACCGGCACCGCGCTTGTGAAAGGACTGACCATTGCCAGCCCTCGGCAAGTCCGGCTGGATGCGCAGGCCGATTTGTACCTGGTCATTCAGCCGGAAATCACCGATGCGCCCGGGCCGGCTGACTTGGCAAACCTGGTCGTGGCCCGGGCGGCGCGGCGAGGCATTCAACCTGTGGTGGTGTTGGCCGCGGATTCCCCGCTTTCGCGTCGTCAGCTGCAAGAATCAGGCATCGCGCAAGCCTACTTCTTCGCCGAACATCCCCAGCGCGGGGCAACTGAGTGGGGACGTATCCTGGGCCAAACCTGGCATCTGCCCGATTGAGAGCAACGGTTGCCCGTCAGGCGGCAATATGCCCAGGTCAGGGCGATACCAAAACTGAGGAAGAAAAAACGACATAAATAAGGTTAGACTAAGTTGTAGTGTTTTTTGCAGGAAAGGAAATATAGATGGAGACCGCTTCTTTGACCCACGAGGTCACTTTGACTGATGCCGCAGTAGCCAAGATTAAATCCTTACTGGAACAGGAAGGCCGTGATGATTTGCGGCTGCGCGTGGGGGTAGCTCCCGGGGGTTGTTCCGGTTTGATTTACCAGCTCGAATTCGATGATGAGCTGTCCGAAGACGATGCGGTACGGGATTTTGATGGCGTTGAGTTGGTCGTTGACAAAATGAGCGTGCCCTACCTGGCTGGCGCCACAGTTGATTTCCAGGACACTCTGGCCCAGACCGGGTTCGTTATCGATAACCCCAATGCGGTCAATACCTGTTCATGTGGAGGATCTTTCCACTAGAGAAAAACTACTAAGTGTCGCGGCGAGCCTAGTTATCTGGGCTCGCCGTTTTTTTACAGTTCTGAAGCAGAATAAACGGCTGGGTGGAGCGATAAAGTAGAAAAGTCGACAACGATTAGGCTCGGACACCGACTTATTCAAGGTAAAATCAAGTTTAAATGAATCTGAACTTGAGTATTCTGGGGAGTATCGTGTTACGAAAATTTGCTTTCGCCCTAGCGGCCGCCAGCCTCGCGCTGTCACTGTCTGCCTGTTCTAAACCCGCTGGTAGCGAGATGCCTACTGTGGCTTCACCCCAGTTCGGGACGGTACCGGAGATTAATTTCCCGGCAGCCCCCCCGCCTGAAGTACCCGTGATGAAGGTGCTTGATGACGGCAACGGGAAAGGCGAGGAGGTTAAGGACGGCGACCTTGTCGTTGTGGATTACTACGGCAAAGTTTGGGGTGGAGCTTTGATGCCTGATTCCACCATCACCGATGCGGCCGGACCGCGTGCGATTTCGCTGGCTCACCCGCCGATTGAAGGATGGAAAGAGCTGCGTGGGGTCAAGGTCGGTCAGCGGGTTATGCTGATTCTGCCCCCGAGTAAAGCCTACGGCGAGATGGGTGCCAGCAGTATCGGGGTTAAGAAGGGCGACACGCTGGCCTACGTGGTGGACGTGCGTTTAGCGGTGTCCGCGGACGCAGCCTCCAAGTTCCAGGTCACTCCCACCAATAACCCGCTGCCGGATGGTATTAGCATCGAAGCGGACGGTCAGGGTGCCTACACTGTCAACGCTGTGGCGGCAGGGTCGTATCCGTCTCAACGATCCACCGCGGTCTACGCCACCGGCGACGGTCCGGCAGTCAAAGTGGGGCAGGGCGTCATCGTGAAACGAGTCAGTACGGATTGGAACACCCAGACCACCGCGGCTGACTGGAATGCCGGTGAGCTGACCTCGGTTTCAGCTGATTCTTTAGAACTAGCCGATTTACCGTTGGGTAGTTTGGTGCTGGTAGTCACCCCGGCTACGCCCACGGCTGATCCACAGGCAACATTGTTGCAGCTGGTTGCCGCCTACGATACCAACCGTTAACACCGCAGGGCGAGGGACACGAAACCTGAAATTTGGAAAAAGAGGTACAATCTTGCAACACCTACAGAAACAACTGGCGGGACTCTCCCTGTTTGCTTTGGCAGTCGCGGGTTTGACAGCTTGCCAAGAGGCCCCCAGAGAACAAAACGCCCCGCTAGCCACCCCGAAGAGCTGCGTTAAGACCATTACCCCAGCCGCATCTGCGGAACCAGCGGCGGTAAAACCGGTAGAAAACGGACCAGTTCCCGCGGTGGACTCACCCGATAGCTTCGGGACGGAACCAAACATTGCGGCGGGAACGGGACCGGCTCCTAAAGACTTCATCCGCACGGTGCTGCATGAAGGCACCGGGACCGTCGTTTCCGCGAACGCTGACGTCATAGTCCATTACAAGGGACAAAAGTGGAACGGCGAAGTCTTTGACGACTCCTGGCAAAGGGGCGAACCCGCCCACTTCTCTCTAGGTAGCAACATCATCGAGGGTTGGACCTGGGGTTTGGCCGGGCGCAATGTGGGGGATCGGATTGAGCTCGTCATTCCGCCGCGCTTAGCTTACGGGGAACTCACGGAACGGGAACAAGCCGCGAAAGACGCGGGGCAGCCTCTACCCGGCAAGGATCACCCGCTGGCTGGCGAAACTTTGGTTTTTGTTATCGACATTCTGTTCGCGCCTCCGGTGACGGAAGAAACCCAGTTGGCCGCATACACACAGCTTTTGGCTCAATCACAGCCTACCGGGGCGAAACTTCCTGACGGTCTGCGAATCTATTGCGGCCCCGGTGCAGAACCTCAGCCGGCCTACATCGAAGGTTCAAAAGTTCCCGGCCAGCCCGCGAACGTGTGGACTCTGGAAGGGCAGGGACAGCCCATTCAGGCCGGCGACCAGGTCGGATATGTAGTGGTTTCCGGTTCTTGGGGAGACAAGCCCGTCTCGACCTGGATTAACGGTCAGGGCGTGCTGTGGGCGGATGCGGAAACCATGAAAGCCGTGGGTAAAACCGTCGGTTCTCGACTGGTGATGGTGGGGCCTCCGAACAAATCAGCGCCGCGTGGGGTCGTCCAGATTGTCGATATCGTAGACGCAATCGCCCTCCCGACTTTGGGATAGGGCGGGGATTGTCACCAGGATTTTCGAGTCGGCGAGTTTGGCCGGCACCCATCGGGGGGGGCGCCCACAGAACTGTTTGGCGTGCACCCAATCGGTAGGTAAAATGTTCATGTCTTTGGTAAAGGAGCGAATTCTATGGAAGCAAAAGCAGGCACCGATGCCGTGCAAGTTATGCTTTTCAGTGGCAATCCCCATACCCGTCAAGCCGTCATGGATGCAGCCGGACTCAGCGGTAGTTTCGATATACCGCCGATAGACTGGCAGGAAGTGGCGACCCCGGATGCGGTGAAACAAAATTTCGCTGAGAACCGCTATGCGGCTCTGGTGCTTGATGCTGAAACTTATCAAGAGGGCGGGCAATCAGTGGCGCGTTGGCTCAATATCCATGCGGATAAAGTTCCGCCCATCATCATGCTGGTGGCTCGCCAACAGGACGAGTGGATGTCGCGCTGGTCCGGGGCGAGCTATAACGTGCCGGCTCCCTACGAGGCTGACGCTGTGATGGCTGCTCTGAGAAAGGCTCTTTCACAGACTACTTGAGAGCCTTAGCGACGGCGGATGGGCAGGAGCAAACCCAACCCCACCGCTAGGGCCAGCAAACATATAGTGGCTGCCACTGCCGAATAAGCCGGTTGGGTAATCCCCAGGATTATAAAGCCGATGATGGCGGCAACCAGCAGCAACCAACCGACCTTAGTGTGAGTGCGCAAAGTCGGTAAAGGGGGATTGGGTGCTACGAAGCCTTCGTTGTCTTCCGCTGGAGTCCAGTCCCGAGGTCCGAAACCTCCGAGCTCAGGAGTAGCCGCCGCGAGTTGCTCGAAACGGCGATTGACCTCCTCAGGGGTTTCCTCATCGCGATCCTTGTGACCGCTTCGTTTACGAAACGTCATATTTGAACTATACATGAAGCCCTTGGGGCACTGGAGGTATCGACTGTGTACAGATTCTCAAAGATTGTCGCCGGACCGTTGTTACGCCTCTTGTTTCAGCCATGGATACGCGGAGCGGAAAATATCCCCGAAACCGGACCGGCAATTTTGGCCTCCAATCACCTCGCCGTCATCGACTCGGTGTTCCTTCCTTTGATGACCAAGCGGGAAATCACCTTCGTCGGGAAGTCCGATTACTTTACCGGCACCGGATTTAAAGGCTGGATTACCAAGCATTTTATGCAGTCCGTGGGGGTTATTCCGGTAGACCGTTCCGGCGGCAAAGCCTCCCAGGTCGCTTTGGATAAAGGTCTGCAAGTTCTGGAACGTGGCGGTTTATTCGGTATCTATCCCGAAGGCACACGCTCCCCGGACGGCAGGCTTTATCGAGGCAAAACTGGGATTGCTCGGCTATCGCTCATCAGCGGCGCTCCGATTATTCCGGTGGCGATGGTGGGAACGAACAAATCGCAGCCTATCGGCAAGACCATCCCCAAGCTGGAGCGTATCGGAGTCATTATCGGAAAACCTCTGGATTTCTCCCGCTACAAAGGTATGGAAAACAATCGCTACGTACTGCGTTCCATCACCGATGAAGTCATGTATGACCTGATGCTGCTGTCCGGGCAGGAATATGTTGATGAATATGCCGCCAATGTGAAAAAACGCCTGGAGGCACAGCGAAAATCTAGTAGGGACGCTGGCAAAGACTCCGAAACAGCCCCAAGTGAGGCTGAGACTTCGGATACTTCCCCTTCCGAGGAACAGCCGGATACCACACCAGACTTAGCCACCCAACCCGGCGATGAATCCTAGAATGTTAAGAAATCAGATAACGAGAAAGGCAGAAATATGGCTTTGAAGCGAGTAGCTCTGTTGACGGCCGGCGGTTTTGCGCCGTGCCTGTCCACCGCGGTGGGCATGTTGATTGAACGGTACACCGAGTTGGAACCGGAGGTGGAAATCATCGCTTACGAGCACGGCTATCACGGTCTGCTGACCGGCAAGTATTTGCAGATTGATGATGATGCCCGGGCACATGCCTCCCGTTTGCAGCTCTATGGTGGTTCGCCCATCGGTAACTCCCGAGTCAAGCTGACAAACACCGCCGACCTGGTGAAACGCGGTCTCATCAAGGAGGGTGAGGACGCCCTGAAAGTCGCTTCCGACCAGCTGGTAAAGGACGGCGTAGATGTGCTGCACACCATCGGTGGGGACGATACGAACACGACCGCGGCCGATTTAGCAGCCTACCTGGAAGCGCACAAATATCATCTCACGGTGGTGGGACTGCCCAAGACTATTGACAACGATGTAGTGCCGATTCGTCAATCTTTGGGTGCCTACACAGCAGCCGAAAATACTTCCATTTTTGCCCAGCACATCATTTCCGAATCCCGGGTATCTCCGCGGATGCTAATTGTGCACGAGGTAATGGGACGTAACTGTGGCTGGCTGACGGCATACTCGGCAAAGCTGTATCGCGAGTGGCTGGACCAGCAAACCTTTGTGCCTTCGGTGGGGTTGGACCGTAAACACTGGGATATTAACGGTATCTACGTGCCAGAGATGCATATGGACATCGAATCCGAAGGCAAACGCCTCAAGAAAATCATGGACGAAAACGACACCGTAAACATTTTTCTGTCCGAAGGCGCCGGAGTCATGGACATTGTGGCCGAGATGGAGGCTCAGAACCAGGTCGTCAATCGTGACGCGTTCGGCCACGTACGCCTCGACGAAATCAATCCGGGACAATACTTTGCCAAGCGGTTTGCCAAGGCATTAGACGCTGAAAAAGTCTTGGTTCAAAAATCCGGCTACTTTGCACGTTCAGCCCCGTCTAATCAAGCTGACTTGCAGCTCATCAAGGGCATGGTGGACCTGGGCGTGCAGTGCGCAATCGCCGGTGAATCCGGGGTCATTGGGCACGACGAGGAAAATGGCAATCGTTTGAGCTGTATCGATTTCCAGCGCATCAAGGGCGGCAAGCCGTTCGACGTGAACCTGCCGTGGTTCCGTCAGATGCTCCAGGAGATTGGCCAAGCCTAGTCTTTTCAGGTTTTCTCACCTGCCTCGCTCCGGGTTAAACTATAGGAAAGTTGCCCGGAGCGAGGGCTTTTAATGGCAAACACGAAATGAGAACGCGGGAAATGGTCTTGAATACACTACGGGATTTTGAAACTGTCTGGCGCGGCGCAGCTGCTTTCCAGCAGCCACACTATCCCGACCCGGCCAAGGTCACCGAGGTCTGTGCCGCTCTGAAGCAGCGCCCGCCGCTGGTTTTTGCCGGAGAGGTCAACGAGTTGCAAAACTTGATGGCCCAAGCCTGTGTCGGCGAGGCTTTCGTGCTGACCGGCGGGGATTGCGCCGAAACTTTTGCGGAATCCACGGCTGACCACTTGAAACTAAAAATTCAGACCATCCTGCAAATGGCAGTCGTTCTGGCTTATGGTGGGGGACTGCCCGTCGTCAAAATGGGCCGTATGGCTGGCCAGTACGCCAAACCACGTTCTTCTGACACGGAAACCCGAGACGGGGTGACTTTGGAATCCTACCGAGGTGACGCCGTCAACGGACACGAGTTCAACGCGGACTCGCGCACTCCCGACCCGCGCCGGCTCATGTCCTGCTACCAATATTCCGCCGCCACGCTGAACCTGATTCGAGCTTTCACCCAGGGTGGTTACGCGGATATGCGCCGAGTCCACGAGTGGAACAAAGGCTTTATGCGCAACCGGGCTTACTCGAAATTCGACGACCTAGCTACCGCGATTGACGCGGCCATGCAGTTTATGAAAGCTACCGGGGTTCCCTCGGACGCGCTGCGAACCACCGATTTCTATGCCTCACACGAAGCGCTTCTCTTGGAATACGAAAGCGCCCTGACTCGCGTGGATTCCATCAGTGGCGATTTGTATGACACTTCTGCGCACTTCCTGTGGATTGGGGAACGCACCCGCCAGCTGGACGGAGCGCACGTGGCTTTGCTGTCTCAAGTGAAGAATCCCCTGGGCGTTAAGCTGGGACCGAACTCGACTCCTGATGACGTGAAGGGGCTCGTGGAACGGTTGAATCCGGAGGGGCTGGCGGGACGCCTGACTTTCATCACCCGGATGGGGGCCAGCAACATTAAGGAAAAACTTCCCGCCCTGTTGCAAGCCGGCAAAGACACCGGCACCCCAATCGTGTGGATGTGCGACCCGATGCACGGCAACACGGTAAAGACCGGTTCGGGCTACAAAACCCGTCACTTTGAGACGATTCTGGACGAGGTGCGGGGTTTCTTTGCTGCGCACGAGGCCGTGGGGACGGTTCCCGGGGGCATTCACGTGGAATTGACGGGCGAGGACGTGACCGAAATCGTTGGCGGTACGGAAACCATCGATGAATCCGCTCTGGCGAACCGTTATGAAACCTTGGTCGATCCGCGTCTGAACCACCAACAAGCACTGGAACTGGCTTTCCTGGTGGCGCAAATGCTGGCTCAGGCGAAGCCGGGGATTCAACCGGCGGACTTAGAGAACTTTCCGGCTCTAGGTTTTTAATCCGCGCCTTGCGCGCGGCGCGGCGCGGCGCGGTGTTAACCTGTTGTGGATTTTCGAGGGACAGACTCCGGTTCGCCAGGTATCAAGCGAGCTCAGAACAGGGTGATGGTCACCGTGGAGCCGACTCTTGCCTGAGTTCCGGCGCTAGGATTGGAATTCAAAACCCGTTTGGAATCCCCGAAAGTCCGTTTTACATTGACCGTAAAGCCAGCGGATTCAAGGGCGGCGCGAGCATCACCTTCACTCTTGCCAAAGACGTTCGGCACCGCTACTACTTCCGGACCTTTAGAAATCACCAGGTTAACCTGATCCAGACGGTGAACCGTGGTGTTGGGCGCTACGCTTTGGCTGATGACCTTGCCCTTGGGAACGCTATCTGAGAAGTCTTCCGTGACCTGAGGCTGCAAACCGACCTGCGTCAACTCGTTTTGAGCTTCCTGGCTCGGTTTACCAACCAAATTTGGCATTGAAACCGGTTGGCGTCCCTTGGAAACCGTAATTTTTACGATGGTGTTGTGTGCCACGCTGGCATTGGGAGCCGGGTCTTGGAAAGAAATTTGGCCTTCCGGTACGGTGTCGTGGAAGTCCTCGCTGATTTGCGGAGTATTGAAGCGAGCCTTTTTCACCAGCTCCAGGGCTTCCTCACGGGTTTTTCCGGTCAAATCGGGCATAGTCAGCATTTCGATGCCCTTGGACACCAAAATCTTTGCAGTCTGAAAACGCCCCAGCGGTTTACCGGGCGCAGGATTTGTGCGAGCCACGTTACCGGCCGGAATGTTGTCATCGAACACATCCACCCGTTCAAAAGTCACATCTGCAGCGGTGAGGGATTTGGAGGCATCCGGCCATTGTTGATTGACCACGTCCACCATGGGCCTAAACGATCCCGGTCCCCACATAAAGAACCAGGTCAGGATGGCGGCCAAGAGGACTATAGCGCCGACGATTCCCCCAATCAAACGTCCCCGTGTTTTGCTGCGGGTAGTACCTTCGGATGGAGTTGCGGAGTCCAGCGCGGACTCTGATTGCCGTCCCCGGCGACGCTTCCACCAGGACTTGTGATGCGAGGGAGAACCAGGGGCACCAGGGAGCGGAACTTCGCTGAGAGTCGGGGTCAGCTCCTGGTCAGAGTCTGAATCGGCAGAAGTGGTTGCCGGTGGAGTGTCCCCGCGCAGTTCCATCTCGGTGGGGTCCAGTTCGGCAATGGTTTGGTTGACCAGTTCCAGGGCGGCGTCCCCGTTCAAAGGCCGTTTAGCAGGGTCGCGCGTTGTGAGTTTCGCAATCAGGTCGTCGACGGGCTGCGGGACCCAAGGCTGCGTCTCTTTGATATGCGGGACGTCTTCATGCACGTGCGCGTAAGCGATTTGGATGGGAGAATCGCCAGAAAACGGGGGAACTCCCGCGAGGAGTTCGAAAAGCATGATGCCGGTCGCGTAAACATCGACGCGGGAATCTGCGGCGGTTCCAGAGACAGTTTCGGGAGATAGATACGCTACCGTGCCCAGGATTGAGCCGGTAGTAGCAGCCGTGACTTCGGAGGCGGCGCGCGCCAAACCAAAATCGGCAACTTTAACTTGTCCGGTTTCTGGCAGCAGCACGTTTTCTGGCTTCACATCACGATGAATCAAGCCGGAACGGTGAGCGGCAGCAAGGGCCTGGAGGATTTCTTTGGTGATTTTGAGAGCCTCGCCCACCGGCAGACAGCCCTGCGAACGCAGGTAAGTACGGAGGTTAGGACCTTTTATCAGTTCCATCACCAGGTAGCTGGAACCTTGGGCGCTGCCTTGGTCATAAACCGCGACCACGCCGGGGTGGGTCAGTTTTGCCGCTGCCCGCGCCTCTCGGCGGAACCGGGCGACAAAGTCTGCGGATTCCGCCAGGTGAGGATACATGATTTTCAAGGCCACCGGCCGGTCCAAACGCGTATCTCTCGCCCGGTACACGGTAGCCATCCCGCCGCGGGCAATTCGCTTTTCAATGACATAACGGGCATCAATAGTCTGTCCTACCAGGCGATCCGGAGGCTCAGGCGCGGCTTTGAGGGCTGCGGCGGGCTGAGCTGGCGGGAAAGAGTCGGGCATTTTGCCGTTAGAGTGACGTCCCGTAGAAGTCGGTTTTGGTGCCGGTACCGCGGTCGTGGCTCCGGTACCGTCAAAATTTTCCTTTTCTTTGTCACTCACGCCCAAAAGTCTAGGTTAAATTGTCCGGTAATTCTGTGTCCCTCCCCGTGACGCGCCGCTTTTTGCATTAGTTTTGCATTGTGAGTGATATCTGGAAGGAATATAGCTGGCTGACCATCAATGAAGCGGCGGCTTATCTGGGCGTGGAAGCGAAGGCTATTCGCTCCTGGTTGAAAGATGTATCCCTGCTGGCCCTGCCTTCGCCAGAGGACGGAAAGTTGCGTATTCCCCAGGTTTTCCTGGTGGCTGCTGAGTCTGAGGGGGACTACCGCGGTCCGCTGGAAGTTCTGCGGGGCACCCTAATCCTGCTGCGTGACGGCGGGTTCAGTGATGCCGAAGCAATGAACTGGGTGTTGAACGAGGACGATAGCTTGGGGGATACCCCACTCAATGCTCTGCGGGCGGGACGCAAGAAAGCTGTGCGCCGAGTGGCTGGAGCCCTGGCTCTCTAGTTAGCGCGGTTCACCAGGGAGGAACCGAAGTCTGCAAGTTGCCGTTTCACTTCCGCATCGCACGGCATGGCATCAAGGAATCTCTGGGATTGTTCCAGATGTTCATTCATCAAATCCGAAATGGCGCGACGAGCTCCGGAACCGGTAATGATGGCGCAAATATTGTCAATTATGGGCGGAGTTAAGTCTGGTGCTCCCCAATAACGCATCAAGTAGTCCCGTCCCTGGTCATCAGTCATTTCCCAAGCAAGGGCGAGCTGTGCGGTGCGTTTGCCGGAACGAATATCATCGCCTGCTGGTTTCCCGGTCAGTTCTTGATCGCCGAAAATTCCCAAATCGTCATCGCGCAGCTGGTAAGCCACACCCAGGGGGGTGGCGAACCCTTCCAACTGTTCCATCAGGGAATCACTGGCACCGCGCAACGCTGCCCCCAACAACAGCGGTATCACCACGGAATAACGCGCGGTCTTGTGTTTGATGATTTCCATAGCCGCGTCCCGAGACGGGGGCATATCGGGGGAAATCTCGCGAGTCTCAGCGGAAAGGTCGAGGAACTGTCCGTAGGCGACCTCGGCTTGCATCGAAACGTAGAGATTGCTGGCTCGCCGTGCATTTTCCATAGAGAGCGTGCTGATAGCTTGGGAAAAGTAAGAGTTCGCTGCCGCATAGAGCAAATCACCCCACAGAATAGCGGCGGAATCACCGAAACGAGGTCCACCCATGGGGAAAGAAGTCATAAATGCGATTTGTGCGGAAGGTAGACCGCGGCGTTTGATGGCATCGTCAATAATGTCATCGTGAACCAGGGCCGAAGCCTGGAAAAGCTCGAGGCTGGCGCCCAGGTCCAGAAGTTGGTCGGGAATTTCATCCGTTTTGAGAGGGCCAGCGGCGCTAATCCACCCCATGTAGGCGGCGATAGCCCGGAAACGCTTACCGCGAGCGAGCAGGCCGATAGTGGGACCAGAGAATTCGTCAAGTTGGGTGATAGTTAAGGCTTTGCTGGTGCAATATTTCCACGGTTCCGTTAAGCGGGCGCTGACCTCAGAGCGCACGTCAGCTATTAGGGAAATCTCCTCGAGCATGACCCAAATTTACCATGTCATGAGCAATTTTGTTAGTATGAAATTATAATTGTGCCTTGTACGTTTTGAAACAAATCCTCAATGCGAAAGGTTCTCGGTGTCTACCAGCGAAAAGCCTATTGAAAATCAAGGCGAAACCAGCACTTCCACCACTCCTAAGGCTGCCGGTAAGTCAGCGGCAGCCACCAAGGCTGGTTCCACCACTAGGAAAGCCACCACCAGGTCTGCGGCAGGACAGAAAGCCTCGAAGACACGGTCGGATACGAAATCAACCGGCAAGTCTTCGACGAAAGCCAAGGCCACGACCGGAAACCGGAGCACCGCAGCGAAAGCCACCAAGACTACTGCGAAAACCAGTGCAAAGACTGGCACGAAAACTTCTGCGAAAACTACCTCTAAACCGGCCACCAAGACCTCCACGAAGACTACGGCCAACGAGACCACCAAGACTAGTGCAAAATCTGGCGAGAAAACGACACCGAAAGCCAGCGCGCGCTCTGCTGCTAAAACAACCGCGAAAGCCGGGACCAAAAAGGCAGTGAGTAAACAGACAACCGCCCGTACAACCCGGGCCACTAAGGCAAGCGCTACAGCGTCCGGCACAGGAGCGAAGCGGAAGAAGTCCGTAACAGATCAAGATTTACCCGAGGAATCTGTAAAAACTCAGGCGCTAGACCCTGAGGACGAAATCGAGGAAGAAATCGAAGACAAAGACAGCGAACCTGATGAAGGCGAACTGGAAGACCCGGAAATCGCGGATGAGGACTTAGAAAACCTCGAGGACGATGACGAGACTGACGAGGAAGAAGACTCAGACAGCGAAGAAGACGCTGAAGAAACCGAGGATGAGGACACTTCCCGCGAGGACAAGTCGAAAGACAACGACGCCAAGCAGGATTCTAAAACTAAAAACTCGACGAGTGCGGAATACACCCTTTCAGAGAAAGACGATGCGGACGAGCCGGCTCAAAAAGTTACCGTAGCTGGGGCGACTTCCGATCCGGTTAAGGATTACCTGAAGCAAATTGGTAAGGTCGCGCTGCTGAACGCGGAACAGGAAGTGGACCTGTCCAAGCGAATTGAGGCCGGACTCTATGCGGATCACCTGTTGAAAACCAAGCAGGAAACCATGACTCCGAAAGAGATTCGGGAACTGCACTATGTGGTTCAAGACGGGCAAATGGCCAAGAACCACCTGCTGGAGGCGAACCTGCGCCTGGTGGTAGCCCTGGCAAAGAAATATACCGGGCGTGGTATGTTGTTCCTTGACTTGATTCAAGAGGGTAACCTGGGTCTGATTCGCGCGGTGGAAAAGTTTGATTATTCCAAGGGTTACAAGTTCTCGACCTACGCGACCTGGTGGATTCGCCAAGCCATCACCCGCGCGATGGCGGACCAGGCGCGCACGATTCGTATCCCCGTTCACATGGTGGAAGTCATCAATAAACTGGCGCGGGTGCAGCGCCAAATGCTGCAGGATCTGGGACGCGAACCCACCCCAGACGAGTTGGCGCAAGAACTCGAGATGACCCCGGAAAAGGTCGTGGAAGTCCAGAAATACGGTCGCGAGCCGATTTCCCTGCACACCCCGCTGGGCGAGGACGGAGACTCCGAATTCGGGGATTTGATTGAAGATTCCGAAGCGGTGGTTCCCGCCGACGCGGTCAGCTTTATGATGCTCCAAGAACAGCTGCAGCGTGTCTTGGACACCTTGAGTGAGCGTGAATCTGGCGTTATTGCGATGCGTTTTGGCCTCAAAGACGGCCAACCGAAGACCCTGGATGAAATCGGGCGCCGCTACGGGGTCACTCGCGAGCGTATCCGCCAGATTGAGGCCAAGACGATGTCCAAGCTGCGCCACCCGGCCCGTTCTCAGTCTTTGCGCGATTACTTGAACTAACAGTGCCTCCCGTTAGCGAGTGAGCCATCGCGGTAATGGCGTATCGGTTTTAGTTGTGGGCGCTTCGTCGCTGAGTCGCCCCCCTGCTCCGGTCGCGCCCGACACCCCGGTCCGGGTTGCGTTTGCTGGTGGTGTTCGCTGACGGTGAACAGTGTCCGGGGGCGGGGGTATTTTCTTAGCATTTTGTTACCCAGGATTTTTCTAACGTTAGGAGTTTGATTATGGGTGTGAAGAGATGGTTGGTGGGGCTGGTTGCGGCTGGTTCCATGCTTGGTTTGGCTGGTGTGTCAGTAGCACCGGCGGTGGCTGGCGAGTTAGCGCATGAGCGTTTGGCTGGCCCGTCTGGGGTGGAGACGTCCCTAGCAGTGGCGAAACACACGTGGGGAACCACCTGGCCGGTGGTGTATGTGGCGTCTAATCGTAACCCGGTGGATGCGCTGCCGGCGGCGACTATTGGGGACGGCCCGGTGGTGTTGACGGATGGTAAGAGCCTGAATCTGGGTGGAGTGAAACCCGGCAAAATCATGATTCTCGGTGGCGTGGGTGCGGTGCCTCAGGCTATCGAGGACCAGGCGAAAGCTAGTGGTGTGGAAGTGGTTCGTTTGGCGGGGGCTGATCGTAACGCCACAGCGGTGGCTATCGCGAAACAGTGGGTAAAGGTTAACGGCACCCCGAAGAATGTTTACATTACCAAGAATACTGGTTCGGGTTCTCCTGACGCGGTCGCAGCAAGCGTGTTGCGTGATGGCCCGATTTTGACGTTTACGTCTGAGGCGTCCGCGGCAGCCTTGCCCGGGGTTGTCTCTGAGTTGAAAGCCCCGAAAGTCACTGCCCTGGGTGGTACCGCTGTAGTGCCGGATAGTGTGTTGAACACGGCTGCTGGTGGGAAAGCGACGGCTCGTTTGGCGGGAGCGAACCGGTATGAGACCGCGTTCGTTATCGCTAAGTATGCTAAGGCTCAAAAGTCCGGCAGTGTCGTGTACCTGGCGTCGGGTACGGCGTTGAAAGACGCGATGGTCGCTGGTGCCGCCAAAGACGGGGTCATCCTGCTGAGTCCGGGGAACGGTGAGGGTGTGAAAGCGAAAGCTGATGCCCTGGGTGCCAGCAAACTGATGATTATCGGCGGGACCGGCGTCATGCCCGATGCTACCGTCCAAGCCGCCACCACCGGCATCATCCCGAGATCTCAAATTTCAGCTAAAGACATGACTTGGGAAGATGCCAAGCAGCTTCCTATTATGCTAAATAATGGCAAAAAATACGTGACAGACCAACGAGATTTTCTTATAGACATATCATTAGGCTCTAGAGGGGGATTAGTTTATACGAAATATGCCGAATTGTCAGTTAAAAAACATTATGAAAGGTTTGGTAGTGCCGCTGTGCTTGATAAATATGCGACAAATTGCATTAATCAGGTCTCGAAGAAATATGCCGTATTTGAGTTTCAAGCCTCGCCGACTTCTTCATATCCTTCAGATGCGTTTATGGCCTTCGAGAGCCCGATCAATAAAGATGTCATAAAATCGGAAATAATTAATGCAGCCTCTACTATCCCTCCTGATACATTGATTATGCTTGATACGCTGCGTGTGTCACAGTATGAGAAGGAAATTCAGGCTCAAGCCTTTTTTTCTATTATGCATTACTTTATGGTCAATTCTGGAGGTAGCGTTAAAATATTTGGAGTCGAATCAACTAATGATAATGAAATAGCATATATGAAGGGGGTAATTAGCCTCGAAGAATTTGCGAATCGAGCAGTATTAAAATATACTCTCTCGCTCTATGATGGGGAAATACATTACCAGAACCCTTCTAATCCAGCTTATTATAAATACCATTTCAGCTGCAATGGCGGACCTGATGTTTCCAGTGAACGATAATTGAAGCGTCCTGAGTTTTTGTTCCTACTCGTTCGAAAACAATCCGCACTGGTTTTTTATAGATTACAGCATCTGAAACTGGCTGATGGTCAGAAACTCGCATTCCTGACCATGTTGGGGGTGTCTGCCGCAAGGCAGACACCCCCAACACATTTATGCCAACAATTGAGCATAAATTATTGCCCGGAGCCCAGCAGCACTATACAAAACCTCCGCGCGGTTCTTGGCGCGGTGCCAGCCGGTGCGGGCTGCGCTTAGCTCGGGTCAGACTCGCGCAGCATCTTGATATGGGGGATATTGTCCTCCAAGTAGGGCTCGGAAATCTGGCGAAACCCGAGGTTTTCATAGAACCCCTGGGCATAGACCTGTCCCTCCAGATAGATGGCTTCAGCGTGGAAACGCTCTTGGGCCACGCGTATTCCCGCTTTCATGATTTCAGAACCCAGGCCCTGGCGGCGGCGCGCGGCAATGACGCGCCCAATCGAGACGTATTCGCTCTCTACGCCGCGATCCAAGACGCGCAGGTAAGCCAGAATTTCGCCGTCCTGTTCCAGCCACACGTGCAGAGAACCCTCATCGCGCCCATCAATTTCCGGGTACGGGCAAGCCTGTTCGACCACGAAAACATCCACCCGCAGTTTCAAAATCGCATACAGTTCCGTGTTGCTAAGCTGCGCAAAAGTCTTAACCTTCAGCTCCAAAGGCGACGCCTCCTGTGTCGTGGGTTTTCATGCCTTATCGGCCTTTTTAGTCTACCAGCGGTTTACGGGGCCACACAGCGCGAAAGCCGGGGGCGCGGGGGCAAAAAGCGGGAAGCTCGGCAAGGCAACCTGAACCGCGGCGCCGCTACGCATAGGATATAGCCCGTGGTTACAGCAAAAGATGTCTCTGATTACTCCGCCCACCACCTTTCCGTCTTGGAGGGGCTGGAGGCGGTGCGCAAGCGTCCCGCTATGTATATCGGCTCGACCGACAGGCGAGGACTCATGCACTGCCTGTGGGAAATCATCGACAACTCGGTTGATGAGGCCCTGGCGGGGTTCTGCGACCACATCGAAGTCGTGCTCTATCCCGACCATTCGGCGGAAGTGCGCGACAACGGACGCGGGGTGCCGATAGACGAAGTGCCCGGCACGGGCTTGAGCGGTGTGGAAGTCGTGTACACAAAACTGCACGCGGGCGGCAAATTCGATGCCGGGCTGTACAAGGTCGCGGGAGGCTTGCACGGGGTGGGAGCCTCGGTGGTCAACGCCCTGTCCGCCCGAATGGACGTGGCGGTAGACCGGGGCGGTTATACTCACGGTCTGCAGTTTCGCCGGGGCGAACCCGGGGTGTTCAGTGACACGGAGGAACTGAACCCCAACAACGATTTCCGGCCTTTCGAGGATTCCTCCAAGTTGACGAAACTTGGCAAGGTTAAGAAAGGCACCACCGGGACTCGGGTCCGCTTCTGGGCGGATTATCAGATTTTCCCCAAGGACGTTGACTTCAGTTATGAGGACCTGTCCAACCGGGCGCGCAAAACTTCGTTCCTGGTTCCCGGCCTAGCCATCACTGTGACCGACCTGCGCGGGGAGGAAACCCTCACCGATACGTTCTTGCACAAGGGCGGTACGGTCGACTTTGTGGACTATCTCGCGCCGGACCGGGCCATCACTGACACCTGGCAGCTGCAGGGGAGCGGTACCTTTACGGAGATTGTGCAAGTACCGAACCAAAAGACGGGGCATTTGGAGCCTAAAGAGATGGAGCGCACCTGTGAGGTTGACGTGGCGCTGCGCTGGGGAGTGGGCTATGACACCGTGGAACAAAGCTACGTGAACATTATCGAGACCCCGGTCGGTGGCACGCACCTGGCCGGCTTCGAGGCAGGACTGGTGAAAACCCTGCGCGCGGCAATCCAAGCCAACTCGCGGCGCCTGAAACTGGGCGCTAAAGAATCGAAAATCGAGAAAGAAGACATTCTGGCGGGCATGACCGCCATCATCACCGTGCGCCTGCCCGAACCGGAATTTGAGGGGCAAACGAAAGAAGCCCTGGGCAGCGCCAAAGTTAAGCCGATTGTGACCAAAGTCGTAACTGAGGGGCTCGAAGCGAAACTGAATTCCCGGAAGCGAGAGGACAAGAACCAAGTTTCCGCCCTTCTGGACAAAATCGTGGCCGAGATGCGTTCGCGCCTGTCCGCCCGGCTGTCCAAAGAAATCACGCGGCGGAAAAACGCGCTGGAAACCTCGACCCTCCCGACGAAACTTGTGGATTGCCGCAGTGACGATGTTCAGAAATCCGAGCTGTTTATCGTGGAGGGCGATTCCGCGCTCGGTACCGCGAAAGCCGCCCGGAACTCCGAATTTCAAGCCCTGTTCCCGATTCGTGGCAAAATTCTCAACGTACAAAAGACCGGCACCGCCCAGATGCTGGCGAACGCGGAGTGCGCAGCGATTATCCAGGTCCTTGGGGCCGGGTCGGGGCGGACTTTTGACATTTCACAAGCCCGGTACGGCAAAGTCATCATGATGACGGATGCGGACGTGGATGGGGCGCATATCCGCACGCTGCTGTTGACCCTGTTCTTCCGCTATATGCGGCCCATGATTGCCGCAGGTCGGGTTTTTGCGGCCGTTCCGCCGCTGCACCGGATTCAGGTCAACGCGAAAGGCAAGACGCCGGGCGAGTTCCGCTACACCTATTCCGAGGAACAGCTGCACAAAGAACTGGGGAAACTGGAGCAGACCGGGCGAACCTATAAGGAACCCATTCAGCGCTACAAGGGCCTGGGCGAAATGGACGCCGACCAGTTGGCAGAAACGACCATGGATCCGTTACATCGCACGCTGCGGAGAATCCGTTTAAGTGATGAAGCCGCTGTCAACCGGGCGGAAGAAGTCTTTGAACTGTTGATGGGTTCGGCGGTGCCGCCGCGGCGGGAATTCATCATCGAGGGAGCCTCCAAGTTGGACGCCGAGATGATTGACGCCTAGAATCGTCAGATAAGCTCCAGGTTTATATGCGGTTTTTTCACCGGTCGCATTAACCGAGCTCACGGCAACGGCTCCTAACAAGCGAGGGAGAGACTTGGCTCAACTTTTTGCGTATCCAGCTGCCACTCCAGGCATCACCTGGAAACCGCTGGAAGCCGCGCATAAGCGGGACCTGATGCGGCTCATAGTCGATATGGAACGTATCGACAATCCGCCCTATCGCACTTCGCAGGCAGAAGTTGATTCGATTTTTCAATCCGATTTTTGTGGCCTGAGCGCTTGGGACCAGGACTCGCGGATGGTCGCCTACGCCATCGTACGTGTCGAGGAAACCGATGGATTCCAGGCGGTTTGTTCCGGGGGCGTGGAGGCGAGTTGGCGGAATCGCGGAGTCGGTTCCATCATTTTCCAATGGGAAGTTCAAACCGCTCACGCCATGCTGGCGGAAAAGACGCGACCGGCCCAGATTGTGTGTTTCGTGGATCGAGCGGCGAGAGATGCGGCGCACCAACTGCAGGAGAATGGTTTTCAGCCCGCCCATACTTACCTGGAACTGCGCCGAGATTTGGCAGCACCGGGGGAACTGGTGGCACCCGGCCAGTATCTGGAAATTATCCCGTGGTCTGCGGATTTCGATGACCATGTGCGCCGGGCTCACAATGAGTTGATGGCTCTGGCGACGGGGGCTCCCGCCCAAGATTTGCAAACGTGGCAGTCGAATCGGCCTTTCTTTGCTCCACAGTGGTCTTTTATAGCCTTGGACAAGTCCAGCGATGTCGCCGAGGTCGCGGGTTATCTGCTTTCCGCTCGCTACGAGCAGGACTGGGAGGCAATGGGGTTCACCCAAGGCTATACCGAAATCCTGGGAGTTTTGCCCGATTATGCGGAAACACAGGTCGCCGCGGCACTGCTGTCACACGCCATTGCGGCTTACCAGGAATCGGGAATGCAGTTCGCGGCGGTGGGGTTGGATCAAGAAAACCCGACCGAAGTCGCAAAACTTTATACTGACTTTGGGTATGAAGTTACGGGAGGCTCGACCGAGTGGGTGGTGAACCTGCCTGCTGAGGAACAAAAACCCGTGGACCCCACAGTTTTACGCGAAGAAGTCGCCCAGATGAACCGTCAGTCAGCCGCCGCGTTGCCGACTAGAAAAAGAGAGAAAAACGGGGCGTAAGGCTCTCTAAACCCCGTCGCGCGCGCAACGCCACCGCCTTCGGCGGACTCCACCAAGCCGAAAAGGAAATATATTAAAATCCGGTATCAACCGAAATAGGCGATGTTAGATTTTAAGTTCGAGCCGGAACCATCGCGGCGTTCATCCAACTCCGGCAGCTTGACCGGCTTTCCTTTGGCATCTACGGCATGAATCGGATCCGGACCAACAAAGGCCATATCGAGCGCGTACTCGCCCTTGAGGAAACGCTGCACTCGCACCCCTTGTGCGCCCCGGCCCTTCACGGGATAGCGATCCAAAGGCGTGAGCTTAATGGAACTTTGATTTGCTCCGGGCATGGCGTTCATGATGGCAGCGACGGTAGCCACGGTGGTGGCCGCAACCAGCTCATCAGGGACGATAGCTCCGGCAATGACCTGCGTATGGTCTTTCAGGCTCATGCCTGCGACCCCGCCCGCGTTGCGGCCCTGGGGCCGAACTTTATTTGCTGGGGTGCGCAATAACTGAGCATCCGTTGAAATCATCACGATTTGGGCGTCGTCCGGGCAAGCTCCGGCGTAGACCAGCTGGTCCGTGCCTTCCAGATTGATGATGGTGAAGCGGTTTTGGGTACTGGGATAGTCCGGCCGCATCCGCTTCACGATGCCCTGTTCAGTCATCATTCCCACCGTTTCATCTTCATCCAAGGTGAGGATGCCGACCACGGTTTCCCCATCCTCCAATCGAGCTGCGGCTGACAGTTGCGGAGCGCCGTCAAAGGACCAGGGGGGTGCGCTTTCTGCGAGGCTCTCCACAACGTTGGCCTCCCCGCTCGCCGTTTGAGCCGAATCTGTGGACCCGGCATCGCCGGAGCTGGCAGAGCCCGCCAGCGGGGACTTTTCCCCCGGAGGAAGATTCAACACATCCAGACGCACCACAAAACCCGATGAGGTGACGACACCGAAAGACCCGCGTGTATGGGTCAGGATAGATCCGGCGACTGTGCTGTTGAATCCCTCCAAGCGCGTAACGGGACCGGTATGAGCCAAGCGGATAGCCCGCCCGTCGGCACCCAGGACAATCCGGCACGGCACATCGGGGACCTCCAAGGGCACATCCGTAACCGTCATCGCCCCCAAAACCGGCAGCGCGGCATCTTCGGAGGCCGCCACAGCCGAACCGTCCTCTTCCATCAACACGGTACGCCGCGGAGTGGACAGCTTCGCAGCGGTCTGACGCAAATCAGTTCGCACTACGTCATGCAGTTTTTCCGTGGAGGCCAGAATCTGTTCCAGCTCGGCAATCGCTTGGCGCAGCTCGTCAGCTTCCGCCTCCAGTTCCAGCCGGGAAAACTTGGTTAAACGGCGCAACCGCAACTCGAGGATGAACTCCGCTTGGGCTTCGGACAAATCGAATACCGCCATCAAACGTTGGCGGGCCGCGGTGGAATCATCCGAAGTCCGAATGACCTCGATGACTTCATCCAGGTTCAGTACGGCAATGAGCAACCCATCGACCAGATGCAGGCGTTCTTGCTTTTTCTTTAGGCGGAATTCGCTGCGTCGGCGCGTGACCTCGACACGGTGGTCGACGAACACCTGCAGCGCTGCTTTCAGACCCAGCGTGCGCGGCTGACCATCGACCAAGGCGACTGTATTGATGCCGAAAGATTCCTGCAGGGGAGTGTACTTGTACAGCGAAGCTAAAACAGCTTCGGGATGGAAACCGTTCTTGACTTCGACTACCAGGCGCATTCCGTGAGTCCGGTCGGACAAATCCTGCCAGCCCGAAACGCCTTTGACCTTGCCGGAGCTGACGGTTTCTTTCAGCTTTTCCGCGACCCTTTCGGGGCCTACTTGGTAAGGCAGTTCAGTAATGACAATGCCGCGCTTACGGGCAGTGACTTGCTCGATTGTGGCCCGGGCACGAGTGGTGAAGATACCTCTGCCGGTTTCGTAGGCTTCGCGGATTCCGTCCAAGCCCACAATAATTCCGCCGCCGGGAAGGTCCGGGCCGGGGCAGTATTTCATCAGTTCCGCGGTATCGGCTTGCGGATGATCCAGCAGGTAGATAGCGGCGTTGATGGTTTCGCCTACATTGTGGGGTGGAATGTTGGTGGCCATGCCTACCGCGATACCGTTCGCGCCGTTGACCAGCAGGTTCGGGAAAGCGGCGGGGAGTACCGCAGGCTGGGTGAGCTGATTGTCATAGTTCGGCACAAAGTCGACAACGTCCTCGTCCAAGTCATCCACCAGAGCCAGGGCGGCGGGAGCCAGACGAGCCTCAGTGTAGCGCGCGGCGGCAGGACCGTCATCCAGCGAACCAAAGTTGCCGTGACCATCGATAAGCGGCACACGCATGGTGAAAGGCTGTGCTAGACGCACCAGGGCATCGTAGATGGCTGAGTCTCCGTGCGGGTGCAGTTTGCCCATGACGTCGCCCACGACGCGCTGCGACTTCACGTGTCCCTTGTCCGGGGTCAAGCCCATCTGTTTCATCTGGAACAGGATGCGGCGCTGGACCGGTTTCAACCCGTCTTTCGCATCGGGCAGGGCGCGCGCGTGAATGACTGAATAGGCATATTCCAGGAAGGAGTGCTCCATTTCCTCGTTAATGTCGATGTCTTGGATGCGTTCGAGGGAGGAGTCAGACATGACACCAATTCTTACGAAGTTTCCAGCTCTTGCGATGCTTGCCACACCGGCGAGGCCGGAAATGATTGAATGGAAGGGTGAGCGAGACGGAATTTCACACCGAAATCATGGCTGCGAACGATCCTGATTTACGCCTCGATGCCCTGTTGGAAAGAGAGTTCGCGGCTGCCGGCTGGTCTCCCTTGCCCCAGGGGCTGCCTGTGGAACCCGATGCGGCTGTCAGCCCCGCTGGTGCCCCAATCGTCCTCGTATTGATCGACGGACTGGGGTGGTGGAACCTGAACGAATATTTGGGACACGCGCCGAACCTACGCGCTTTGGTGAAAAACGCCGCCGCCTCAGGGCAGCCTCCAACCGGCCGCAGCGTGTGCCCCTCCACTACCGCAGCCGCTATTACTTCCACCCTGACCGGGCTGGCCCCCGGACGTCACAATATGTTGTCCTATCAGCTGATAGACCCGGTAGCACGGGCGAAATTTAGCTTGATTACTTTCGAGGAGTACCCGGGAAGGGTGGAGGAATTCCAAACCGAACCGACTTGGTTTGAACGCCTGAACGCGGCGAAAATTCCGGCTTTCGCGTTGGGGCCGAAAAAATTTATCGGCGGTGGACTGACGCGAGCTGCTCTGCGGGGCGCCACGTATGTGGCTTCGGAAAACTTGGATGCGCGAGCCCGTGACGCCGCAACCGTGTCCAAGCAGGGAGGACTGACATATTTCTATATGGCAGAAGTCGATCATGCCGGACATGGTTACGGGGTGGGGTCGGATAAGTGGGTGAAAAACCTGGAAAAGGCTGATCGCGCCATTGGAATCATGCTGGACAGTCTGGCTCCTGGCGTGAGGGTCATCGTTACCGCGGACCACGGCATGTTAAACACGTCCCCAGAGGTCACCGTGGATTTGGCGAACACTGCGGCGGCAGAATTCATTGCGGACGCCAGCGGAGAGGGACGCGCCTTGCACCTCCACGCCAAACCGGGAGCCGCCGCGGCGCTGCAAGTTAGTCTGCAGACGCTGTTGGGGCCAGCCAAAGTCTTAAATCGCGGCGAAACTGAGACGTTATTTGCCTCCTATAACGGCACCATGGTGCGCCGGGCGGAACTGTTGGGAGACGTGGTGGTATTCGCTGCGGGGACGGGTCAGACCTTGGATTCACGCTTTTTCAAAAGTCAGGTATTCCAGATGAAAGGCCTGCACGGTGGCTTGAGCGAAGCGGAAATGCGCGTCCCGATGCTGCGTTATTGCAGCTGAGAGTCTATCTCAGTCGGCTTTAGAGCCGAATAAAATTTCGTCCCAAGAGGGCATGGCGGCACGTCCCCGACGCGCGGTGTGTTTACCGCTGTCGGCGGGGGCTGAAGCCGGATTCGGCTGCAAATCTTCCATCCCCGGCAGGACGCCAGTTTCTGTGGGCTGCGCGGGTGGCTGAGCAGATTTGGAGGACTGGCGCTTCGCGGCATCGAGGGATAGAACGTCTGCATCGGGCTGGGACGAAGCGACGTCCGAGGTGGGGGCGGCTGGCGGCGTGGCCTCAGCATCGGGGGCAAACCCGGAGGCAATAGCGGCCTCCATCGCGGAAACATCGTCCTCTTCATCGCCGGTCACTACGGAAAGACGGGTTCCCCGGGCGGCATTGAGCTCATCGAGCAAGGCTTCGGTAGCGCTGGTTTCCGCAGACTGTGCTGGGACGGGTTTCGTAGCCGTGGTGGGGGAAGCCTCGGCCTCTGGGGTGGAACCGAAATGAAAATGTCCCCGGCTCAACAGAGCGTCAGAACCGGCCGGGGTGGCTGTCTCGGTCAGCCAGCGCGCCTGTTCGTCCAACGCCGTCAACGTGCGGTTTTCATGGTCAAAGTCCCAGTTCGCCTCCAGCGCTTTGGCATCCTGGACAAACTCCAGGTGGACCAGCCAATTTTCGCCGGGCTGCCGAGTCGCATCCCAAATTAGTGAAGATGGGCTGACCCCGCGGGTGGCCAGGCGGTCTATCACCAGTTCGCCCAAGGCCGGAGCATCTTTGTCCGGAGCTACACGAGTTTCTTGAGCCTGACGGGCGGCATAAATCCGTTCCGCCATAACCGGAGCTTCGTAGCGTTTGACCTGATCCAAGTCCAGACCGGCGCTGGTGGCGACTTCTTGGGCGGTGGCGCCGCCGCGAATCAAGGTTTGGATGTCTTTGGGACGCAAGTCCTGAGTGTCAGAGGCAGACAGGGCCGCCACCACTTTCCGGCGCTGTTGGCGCACAATGGAGCGCAACTCTTCGTCGAGGGGTAAAAGGAAGCGCTCACCGTCTGTGTCAACCAAGACAAGGTGTTCGCCGTCAGTATGAATTCCAAGCAAAGAAAGACTGCGCATATTTCCTCCTAAACTAAACATTGCCAAAATCGTAGGCAGTTTTCACGTCAACCCGCCGTAGCGTTGCCGAGAGGTCGCAATTTCCTTAAAGTAGTGCTAATATCGCGACGCACCAAAACTATTATTTTAAGGGAGTGCAATGGCTACCGATTACGATGCCCCGCGCAAGCGAGACGAGGAAAACCCGGAGGAATCTCTCGAGGAGTTAAAAACTCAGCGAAAAAATTCCGAAGATGCTTCCGTTGATGAGGACGAAAATGAAGCTGCGGATTCCTTCGAGTTGCCTGGCGCGGACCTTTCCAACGAAGAACTCTCAGTTCGCGTAGTTCCCAAGCAAGACGATGAATTCGTGTGTTCGCAATGCTTCATTGTGCATCATGCGTCCCAGCTGGCCGGGGAAGAAAACGGCCAGCCGGTGTGCATGGATTGTGCGGGTGTAGCCTGATGGGACTGTTCTCTAAGAAACGTAAGACGGATGAATCCCCCAGTGAGCTCGAGGACGATTCCGCCAGCGAGGTGAAAACGGATACATCCGCCTCGGTGTCGACCGCGTCTGACGTTCCGGGGACAAAAGAGCAACCCGCAGGACCCTTGGACGTCAAACAACTTGGTGATCAGGACACCTCCCAGTACGCGGACTTTGGAGTGTTTTTGCTGCCCCAGATTCCTGGGTTGGCGGTTCATCCCGAATCCCCCCTGGACGAAAAAACTTTTGGCTCTCTGACCATGCAGATTGGTAAGGCGGCGGTAGAGCTGCTGGCGGTAGCCGCACCTAAGTCGAAACGCTTGTGGCCCGAGCTGCGTGCGCAGGTACGCGGAGAAACCACCGCGGCGGGCAACACTTGTGACGAACGCGAGGGCAGTTTCGGCACGGAACTGTTCGTGCAGTTAGCGGCGCAAGACGCCAAAGGCAACCGGGGGCGCGTGCAGGTTCGCTATTGCGGAGTGGACGGCCCGAACTGGTTTGTGCGCCTAGTCTTTAACGGCATGGTGCAAGCCGATGATCCGGATTTGCAGGCCCTAGAACAGGCTGTCCGTCAGGTCGTGGTGGTGCGTGGTTCCCGGCCGATGAGTCCCCGCTCGGTCATTCCCGTGGTTTTGCCCGACGACTTGGCCCGTCAGCTGGCGGCTCTGCGCAATCAGCAGGCCTAGCCGAAGCGCAAACAAAGCGAGTTCTCCATGTCACCGCGTCAACAGATAACCCGGGTCGGCACCGTGCTTTCCAGGTCTTTCCTATCTCCTTCTGACGTGCCGTCTTTCCGGATTTGCCTGGAGACCGCAGGAGGGTTCATCAACGTGCGCTGGCTAGGAAGGATGGAAGTTCCCGGAGTGACCTTGGGACGTCGCCTGCAAGTGTGTGGAATTCCGCTGCAGGGCGAGGACGGGGTGGAACTGATAAACCCGGATTATCACCTCTTGGGGGACAAATGAGCGAGGAAAAAGACCAGGAATCGGTTACAGCCGGACTCAACGATTTTAAGGATGCCCTGGGTCGAAACATGGGGGGCAAACTGGACGCCGAAGAATTCTCCCTGCGCCAAGCGGTAGGAGGGTGGCGCGGCATAGTCGAGTCCATCGGGCCCACGCTGGTATTCGTGGTGGCGTTCGTGGCTGGCTGGGACGTCATGAAGGCCGGGGCGGTTTCCCTAGGTTTTGCCGTGGGCTTGATTATCGCGCGGCTCATTGGGCATTCCTCGATTATGCAGGCGTTTGCGGGATTCTGGGTCGTCATCATTGGTGTGCTCTGGGCCATGTTCAGCGGCAAAGGCGAGAACTACTTTTTGATGAGCCTGATAATTAACGCGGTTTATGCCAGCGTGATTTTGGTGTCGATTTTGGTGCGTTTTCCCGTTATCGGTCTGCTGGTCGGGTGGTTTCGTTCCCAAGGTTTGAGTTGGCGGACAGATTCGAGACTGAAAGCGGATAAGCAAGCATACTACGCTGTGACCGTCATCTGGCTGGGCGTTTTCCTGCTTCGTCTGGCTGTAAAAACGCCTCTCTACTTGCTTGGAAACGTACCTTGGCTGGGAACTTTCCAAATTTTGTTGGGCTTGCCGCTATTCGCTTTGGCGCTCTACCTCAGCTGGCTCCTGCTGCGCCGCACTCACGGGAAGTTCCTCGACTCCGGCCTTCCCGACATCGACACCCCCGACGGCGCTTGTGGCACCCCCGACGGCGCTAGCTGAATCCGTGGTATCCGCGGCCGTCAATATTTTTCCTACCTGTTCAACGGTATCTTCATTTTGCTCGGGGAACAGGAACAGCAACTGATCCGAAGCGTGTAAGCTCGCGACCTCGTGGGGAGCCAACGCTTTCCCGTCTTGAATAACCGCGGTCAACAAAACCCCTATCGGCCACTCCAGCTCGCCCGCGGGCCGACCCAAAACCGGGGAATCAGCGGAAAGGACTATCGAGAACAATCCGTTGTGGGAGTTAAAGAACCGGAAAATCGGCACCAAGGTACCTACGCTCAGAGCCTCCTCGACCAGGGCAGTCATCATCCGGGGGGTAGAAATCGGCACGTCCACGCCCCAAGACTCATTGAACATCCACTCGTTCTTGGGATTATTAATCCGTCCGACCACGCGGGGCACCCCGAACTGAGTCTTGGCCAGCAGCGCAATAACCAGATTAGCCTGGTCATTTCCGGTAGTTGCGACGACCACATCAGCTTGCGCCCCGCCTGCTTGCTCCATCGTTTCGGGAGTGGATAAGTCTCCCAGAATCCAGTTTGCTTCCGGCACAGAGGAAACTTTCATCGCCTCGGGGCTCGAGTCGGCGATTGTGACCTCATGTCCCCTGGCTAGCAGTTCCCTGGCGATGGAGCGGCCGATTGAGCCCGCCCCGGCAATAACAATCAGCATCTTTACTCCTTGAAATTCCGGGCTAAACGGGAGGCCACCGCTTCGCGTTGAGACTCGGAAACAAAATAGAACAACTCGTCGTTTTCCTGTAACACAGTCGAGGCCTCAACCATCAAAACTTTAGAAAAACGCAGCACATAAGCGGCCCGAATCTCCAGTTCAGTCTCTAAAGCAGAAACCTCCTGACCGACCCAGCTGGGTCCCACGGGAACACGGCACAGGCTCAAGTGCCCGGTATCCTCGGTAAACACGACATCTGGGGGCAGCGGTAACACCCGCGCCAGCAGTAATGCGGCGGTGCGATCCACAGAGCCCACGGTGGGGATACCCAACCGTTCGTAAACCTCGGCGCGCCGCGGATCGGAGATGCGCGCCACCACCTTCTTTACGTGATAAATCTCGCGGGCCACGCGTGCCGCCAGGATATTAGCATTGTCATCATCAGCCACCGCCGCAAAAGCGTAGGCATCTTCGATACCGGCCTGCAATTGTGTATTGCGGTCGTACCCTTCACCAGTCAGCTTTTGTCCTTGAAAATTCTTGTAAAGTCGGCGAAAAGAATCCGTGTTGTTGTCGATAATTGCCAGGGTGTGTCCCCGGTCCTCAATCGCTTTCGCCAGCGTGGTTCCGACGCGGCCACAGCCCATGATTACAAAATGCACTCTTAAAACATAACCTGAAAGGCACAAATTCGGCTACATTTCACGGGTTGGGTAGGGAAATTCTTTCCGGTTTGAATCCGAGCGGCTAAAGTTGAGACGTGCTGAAGAATCTGACTCCGAAGGAGGGTTGGCTGGAGACCTTTACCCAGCTGGCTTTCTTCGCACCAAAATTTTGGTTTCCAGCCCTCATTGCGGCCTCGGTTTTTCCGTCTCTGATTGCGTATTCGGGACCGATTTTTTCCGCGGTGGCCCTGTGGATTGTGGCGTTTGTCCTGATAGCCGGGTTGATAACAACGCTGGCCCACGGGTATTCCCTGGGGCAAACCCACCGTTTAGATTCCACGGCTGCCCTGGTGCAAGCCTACTTGGGGTCTTTCCTCGGAGCTCTCACCGCCGCGGCCTCGCTGCTGGCGATGGTCGTCGCCGTAGCAGCCCTGGTCTCTACCGCTACCACCTTTATCGTGGTTTCCGCGGATTTGCCCGAAAAGTATCGCGTGTGGATTCTCATTGCCGGTTTCGTCTTGCTGCTGCTGGCGCTGTTTTTCCCCGAACCTATCCGCAGGGCGATTCCGTGGCTGACCCTGGTGATATTCGTAGTGGGTTTCTTGTTGTTGGCCTACGGTTTTTGGCACTACCTGCGTAACGGAGCCAAGCCCGGTTTGTTGGAGCTGCTTAGTTCCACTACGAAAGCCAAGAACGCGGTCGCCGATGCTAACCTGCAGTCCGGTTGGAAAGCTGCTGCCGTAGCGGCGCTACTGCTGGTTCCGGTGACCCCGGCGGTGACACTGTTCCGCAACGAAAGCCGTCAGCCGCTTTCTGGTCTCATGTTCAGAGTTCTGGGTGGTTCCGCCGCCGCCATGTTTGCCGCTACGGTCTATCTGTCGTTTACGGTCGCCGGATTCCATTGGACCCGCCTGGATACGGTCATTCAAGGGCCCGGCAACTTGGCTTTATTGCTGAGGGTTTTGCTGGACAAGAACGGGTGGCTGGTCGTCCCGATCATGTCTCTGTTCGCGGTGGGATGCCTCATCAGCGCCTATATCTATGTCTCCAGTGTCTCCACTTTGCTAACGGATTTGAGCGGTCACGACTTGGCGGTCCATCAGGTTCCCGTGTCTTGGATGCGCCGAGGGCGTTCGGCTTCGATTTTGACGTTCATGGTCGTTACGTTCGCGGTGGCGCTGACAGTACACAGCCGTATGGGTGTGGCAGCGCTGACCTGGGTGACTTTCGTGGCCATCTCCAGCTTCTTGGGCCAAGTCGCCCGGATGCGCATGTGGCGTTCCCGATTCCACAGAGGGGCAACGTATGTGCAACGTCGCCAATCCAAGCGGTACTACCGCATCGCCATCATCAGCGTCATTATCAGTCTGATTATCCTGATTGTGGTTTCGGTGGCATTCAATTCCATTTTTGAACTTTATGTGCTGGCCGTCTGGGCCGGACTGGGATTGCTGATTTATTGTCTCAACTTCTATTACCGGAGGGTGCAAAACAAAATGTCGCAGCTCGAACACGCCGAAACCCCGGTGAAACATACTCTCGCTCTCGTGCTGGTGCCGCGTTTTGACGCCTCTGCCCTAAAAACTATTCGTTACGCGTGGGCCGCGCACCACCCTAATGTCGAGGTCGTGCACGTGCTTGAACCAGATGAGGACGAAACTGAGGTCCGCCGCCAGTGGCAGGAGTTGGGAATCACCGCTACGCTGACCTTGATTCCTGACGAGGGCGGCAATCACCTGGGATCGGTTCAAAAATACCTCAGCGCCAAACTCGATATGGATCCTCTGACCTCTATCTCGGTCTATTTGCCACGGTACGTCCCGAAATGCAGGGCTCTGGGATGGCTACACAACGCGGCGGAACGTACTTATGCCCGCCACTTGGCACGCCTAGAACGAGTGACGATTACCTGGGTCACCTTGACAGCTTGAAGGGAAATGTATGCAAACTGAACTAATCGAACTGGGTGGGCCGGCTCACGGCGGATATTGCGTGGGCCGTTTGGCATCAGGAAAAGTCGTTATGGTGCGGGGAGGACTGCCGGGCGAAACTGTCGAGGTCGAGGTCACCTCGGAGCGTTCCAAAGTTGCCTATGGGCGGGTCGTGCGGGTGAAAACCGCCAGCGCGGACCGGGTCGCACATATCTGGCCCGAAGGTGAGGCAAAGGATCTGGGCGGGGTGGAACTGGGACACGTCGCTTATCCAGCCCAGCTGCGCTGGAAACGTGACGTGGTGCGTGACGCTATCCGGCGAAATGGTAGCCCGGAACTGCTGGAACAGTTGGACCAGGCTCATCCCGGGTGGGAAGTAGAATCGTTAGGCCCCGAGCCGGGGCGCACCCGCGTGAGTTTTACGGTCAGCGAGGGCGGGGGACTGGGGATGTATGAAGCTGCGGCCCACAACGTCCACACCGTGCGTTCTTTTCCGCTGATGGTACCCGAATTGGTCGACTTGGATTTGTTCCGGCGGCATTGGGAGTTTGCGCCGGGAACTCGCCTGCGGGTCATTGCCCCGTCCAGTTCCGCGCCCGTGTTGTTCGTTGAGGGTCAGACTTTCAGCGTGGACGGCGAGCCGACAACGTCGCGGGTGCGAGAAACGGTCAGCGTCGGGGACCGGACTTTTACGTACCGGATTTTTGCCGGGTCGTTTTGGCAGACTGACCGGCGAGCGCCCGCGACTCTCGCGGCGGCACTGTTGGATGCCATCGGTGGGGTTGAGGGATTTGAAGTTTGGGAGCTGTATTCCGGTTCGGGGTTGTTTTCGCTGTTCCTGGCTCATGCCGTGGGTGCAAAAGGCCGTTTGACCACGGTGGAGGGTGATGGTCCGGCGACGAAATCGGCTGCCTATAATTTGGCGAAGGCCGGTTTCGAGCAGGTTGAGGTGCGGCGCGGCAACGTTTCACCGCAGTTGTTGCATGACTTGCCGCTGGGCCAGATGGTCAGTGCCGGCACGTTGGTGGTGGCTGATCCGCCGCGCTCGGGGTTGGGTAAAGCGGTGGCACGAGCGATTTGTCAGCAGAATCCGGATTTGGTGGCGCTGTTTTCCTGCGACCCGGTTAGCTGTGCCAGAGACCTGGAAACCATGCGCCAGTTGGGTTACCGGGTTAAGACCTGGCGAGCCTTCGATTTGTTCCCCTACACCAGCCACGTAGAGAGTTTATGCTTGCTATCGGCTCAGGTTAGGTAAATGTATGCAGGTTATCGAAACACCACGCATGATACTGCGGAAACCTGAACTATCTGATTTAGAACCTCTATTTCAAATCCATGCGGATCCAGCTACCAATCGCTATAACCCAGCCGGACCAGTGCCTGACCGTGAGACTTTTCAGCAAGAATTGAAGACGTGGATTGAACACCACGAGAAGTACTGTTTTGGGTATTATGTCATTATCGATAAAAGTGATAGTGGTTACGTGGGTGTTTGTGGGCTTAAACACATCTTTATTCAAGAGCAGCGCTATTTGAATCTCTATTACCGGATTACTCCAGAAAAAATGCGCCGCGGATATGTTAAGGAAGCAGCCCGAGCAATTATTGATACTGTGCTTCAAGATGATGGGTCAGATAGGGCGGGTGAGGCGGAATGTCCTTCGCCCCAATCTCGTATAGTTGTTGCCTTGACTTTGAATACAAATCTACCTTCCATTCGTACCGCTATATCGCTCGGTCTGAAACATTATCCTGGATTAGATGATTATGAGGGTGATGGGAACGTCTATTATTTTAACTCAGAATATTTTGAACAAAAAGAGTCTTAAATGGCGGGAAAAGGGTAATACCTGAGTTTCACGATTTTAGTGCCCCAGTACGCTTCAATCCGCATTATGTTATGCAATCGTGTAGCAGAAACCCGTCTTCCATAATGTAGGTGCGCGGGAAAATAATAATGGCATCGGTGACAGGGATGCGAAAGCTGCTGAACAATTTGTCGGCTTCGTGTTTTATTTCAGGTTCGATACGAAGAATAATATCATCTGCGGGGATGAGCCGTACGCGCTACAATAGAAACACCATTTGGCCGGCGCTATAACGAGCCATGCCTAAATATAAAACAATCAGAACTAAAAAATATTAATAAATTAAGGCAAATTATAAGAAAAAGAAACCGGGTCAATGATTTAGATTATAACTTAGAGTAGGCCTTCGACCTTGAGTAACGATTCATGCTATGTCATCGATCATATCAAAACGTTTCCATTTTGTTTACGAATTGCATCAAAAACACCTTGTTTTTGTTAAGCCATCTACCGACCTTAAAAATTATAGAAATACAAATCACTAAAGCCTTGAAAGATATTGAACTAACCGTTATAACAAAAAACACGCTCTAGGCAGTTTACCCAGGATAAGTTAATGCCGAAATTGATTGAAGTGCATTATTTTGCAGGCTAAAGATACGTACTTCGCGTTATTCAAGATACTCTTGATATTATTTCAATAATGCGAATTATATTATTTATTTTGTTGCGTTTATAAGATTTTAGCAATCAACTAGTTGCAGGAAAGACGTAAATAGCTTAGACTTATACCCAACTTTTATGCTACAGAACGTTCTAAACTATTGTTTACTTTGTTTGCCCATTATATTGCTCTGAATTTACTTGAAGTGCTGTGTTAAGATTATAATTCCTAATTTACAGCAAATGGCAAGAGTCGGTAAGAGGAAAGATAGCTGCTGTTTATTAACGATACCATTCCCGTTGTTTACTTTCATCTCGCACCGAGAGCGCTGGTCAACTGCTTGATGCAGGGTAATCATCAGGGTAGTCTTGATACACGTGGAGACTCTTACGGTGCTAAAACTGAAATAAGCAGCTCGTTTACCGTGTAATGTAGGCAATTGGGAGGTGCGTTGAACTGGATTAATGCCTTTGAAATTATTTGCTACCTGCTAACCGTTCTGTTGCTAGGAGACATTGCCAAGCAGCGCAACCGGATGGAACTGCGTCTGTTCTTTGCGGCGACTATGGCGGGATTCATCCTTGAAATTCTGGCTGTGAGAGCCACGGATATCTATCACTACAGCAACGACTATTTTTTCAGCATCGGCGCGCCGCCCAATCAGTTTCCTGTATTTGGTGGATTAATGTGGGGTGCGTTGGCCGTCTGCGGTTTCAGAATCGCGACGAAATTTTCCGATAGCAGTTTTGAAATCAGCCTTTTTACTGGCTGGCTAGTCGTTTCGATGGATCTATTACTGGATGTGGCCGCCATCCGACTCAACGGGGGTTTTTGGATTTGGGACGGACGCGTTCTTTCCTGGGACATCAATCATCATGTGTTCATGAGTGTGATTTGGGTAAACTTCCTGGGTTATCTGTTCGAAACCCCGGCAGTCGTTTACCTAACATTGTGTCTGAAAAAGCTCTCTGAAAAATCCCGGCTGATGGCAATCCTTACCGTCCTCGGCGCAGGAATGGGAGCAGTTATTACCGTAGGTGTGGGCAGCAGCCTGTCTCTACTGCTAAACAAAATCAGCGATGAGTGGTTCGCCGTTGTTGCATTCTTAGTACTGTGGATAGCCATATTGGTGAAGATGGTAACCCAGATTGCAAAACGCTGGCACACTTTTACTCTACGAGGGAATCACGACTTCGTTCTGGGGATTTTTTGGGCCGTAATTTACGGTTATTGCTTGGTTGCGCTGTGGTCCCTGGGCGCGTTCCATACGAACATCGCTTATGCCCTTTTGGCTGTTTTCATAGCGTTAGCAACCTTATTAATGTCTTTTGTCAGTACCTAAGTTAGCTGTGCGTTTTGGATAGTTGAGGGCTTTCTAACGAAATCCGAGATGCTACCGAGTTCAAGCGCAACGGTGGCGTAACCTAGCGTGAAGGGTAGCTCAGATAGTAATATTTGCGTTTATGACTAGATTTACATATTAAACAAGTCTGCGTGACTACCTGTGCGGGCAGCAACTAATATAAGTTCGTCTTTATCAATCGTGTAAATCAAAATCCAGTCAGGTTGAACATGGCATTCTCGGAAGCCTTTGTAAGCACCCAGCAGTGCATGATCTTTGTACTTTGTATCAAGTGACTTTTCTGCACAGAGTGTCTCAAGCACATCTTGGAGCAAAGAAAGATTGTAGCCGCGTTTTTTGATGCGTTTGTAATCTTTACGAAATTGTGCTGTTGTCTTAAGTTTTAGCATGAATTAGTCGTCTGTATCTAAGGATTTGAAGAGTTCTGTTGCAGAGTTATAGGAATTTGTCTGAACTTTGCCAGATACAATGTCTCGTGCTTCAGTTATAGCTGCTTCAGTTTCAGCGTTATACCGGGGTTGTTTGATAGCGAACGGAAACCCGCCCTCCATAATGGAGGTGCGCAGGAAAATATTAATGGCATCGGTGACAGAGATACCAAAGCTGCTGAACAGTTTATCCGCTTCGTGTTTTATTTCTGGTTCTATACGAAGACTAATATTTGCGGTTTTGGCCATGAGTTTTACCTCCTCTACCTGCAATTGTATTGCGTATGTCTAACATTTGCAAGCATTTTTGAGTTCGTTACGGCGCTATAGTGCCACGTCGGATGCTGTGGCTTGGGTGAAGCTCATACCCCCGCAACGGTTTTGGCAAGTAGTCTTTGTCGGGTACCCATTGGGGGCTCTCTCTGAGAGTTGGTTATGGGCTGTCGAGTTCGAGCCCGGGACATTTGCGCAACAGAAGTTTTGCGAATTGCTCACGCTAGAGGACCGACAAATCGGCGCGCAACGCCCTTGTGAATTCGAGACGCAGTTACGAGGCGAGCCGTTTTGCAATCTATAGCCCCAGGTAAAAGCCTATTTGGAGAATGTATCTGAGGCGGCAATGAAAAATTGTCCGCGGCGCAACCTCTAATGTGTTGTGAAATGACGAAATAAAATATATCTTGATGTCGAGATAAATTCTTCGTGGCGTTGCTGCCACCCTTTAGGAGGTTATTTATGGCCAGTTTGAACAGCTTAAATGCTCGCAAGACTTTGCAGGTGGGAGGTAAATCTTACGAGATTTTCTCTCTCGATGCCGTGGAAGGCTTAAAAAAGCTTCCTTATGCGCTGCGCATTTTGGGCGAAAACCTGTTGCGTAACGAGGATGGTGCCAACATTACTGCCGACCAAATTAAGGCTCTGGCGGCGTGGAATCCTGATGCGCTGCCCAACACGGAAATCCAGTTCACCCCGGCTCGCGTGGTAATGCAGGACTTCACCGGCGTGCCCTGCGTGGTTGATTTGGCCACTATGCGCGAAGCTGTGAAAGACCTGGGCGGGGACCCGGAGAAAATCAACCCCTTGGCTCCGGCAGAAATGGTCATCGACCACTCGGTCCAGATTGACTACTTTGGGCGCGCTGACGCGTTGAAACTCAACACGGACAAGGAATACGAACGCAATTCGGAACGTTATAAGTTCCTGCGTTGGGGCCAGGGTGCCTTTAACAACTTCCGCGTGGTGCCGCCGGGGACCGGCATTATCCACCAGGTCAACATCGAGTATCTGGCACGTTCCGTGTTCACGAAGGAACTGCCCGACGGCACGGTGCAGGCTTACCCCGATACCTGCGTTGGCACCGACTCCCACACCACGATGGTCAACGGGCTGGGCGTACTGGGCTGGGGCGTTGGCGGTATCGAAGCCGAGGCCGCTATGCTCGGTCAGCCGGTATCCATGCTGATTCCGCGCGTGGTCGGATTCAAACTCAAGGGGTCTATCCCTGCCGCCGCTACCGCTACGGACGTGGTGCTCACCATCACCCAGATGCTGCGCGAGCACGGCGTGGTCGGCAAGTTTGTGGAGTTCTATGGCGAGGGCGTCACTCAGGTGCCGCTGGCTAACCGCGCCACCATCGGCAATATGTCTCCCGAATTCGGTTCAACCGCCGCCATCTTTCCCATCGACCAGGTCACCGTGGACTACCTGCGCTTGACCGGACGTGACGAGGAACGTTGCGCTCTGGTGGAGGCTTACGCCAAGGAGCAGGGCTTGTGGCATGATCCGAGTTTCGAGCCGAAGTACTCGGAGTACCTGGAACTCGACCTGTCTACTGTGGTGCCTTCCATTGCCGGTCCGAAGCGTCCGCAAGACCGCATTAAGTTGAGCGAAGCCAAGCAGACCTTCGAGCAGACCCTGGTGCCCACCTACGCTCCTGAAGCGCACAAGCTCGTGAATCTGACCACCGCTGACGGCACCAAGACCAACCTGGATCATGGCCGCGTGGTCATTGCTTCCATCACGTCTTGCACGAACACTTCCAACCCCTCGGTGATGATGGCGGCCGGTATTCTGGCTCGCAACGCCCGCGCTAAGGGACTGAAGTCGAAGCCGTGGGTTAAGACGTCGGTGGCGCCCGGTTCCCAAGTCGTCACTGATTACTTTGACCAGGCCGGTCTGTGGGGTCCCCTTGATGAGCTGGGCTTTAACCTGGTGGGTTATGGGTGTGCGACCTGCATCGGTAACTCCGGTCCGGTTCCGCCCGAAATCTCGAAGGTCATCAACGACAATGACCTGGCCGTTACAGCGGTGCTGTCGGGTAACCGTAACTTCGAGGGACGTATTTCACCCGACGTTAAGATGAACTACTTGGCTTCTCCGCCGCTGGTCGTGGCCTACGCCCTGGCCGGTACCATGGACTTCGATTTTGAGACGGAGCCTCTGGGGCAGGATCAAAACGGCAACGATGTGTTCCTGCGTGATATCTGGCCCGACCCTGCCGAGGTACAACGGACTATCGACGAAACCATTAACCGCGATATGTACACGAAGGATTATGCAAACGTGTTTGCCGGTGATGAGCGCTGGCAGTCTCTGCCGACCCCGGCAGGCAGCCGTTTCACCTGGGACGATGCCTCGACCTATGTGCGCAAGGCACCGTTCTTTGACGGAATGAAGATGGAGCCCGAACCGGTGCAGGACATCCACGGAGCCAGGGTTTTGTTGAAACTGGGCGATTCCGTCACGACCGACCATATCTCTCCGGCCGGTGCTTTCAAGCCTGAAACTCCCGCTGGCCAGTACCTGACCGGCAACGGGGTGCAGCCTAAGGACTTCAACAGCTACGGTTCGCGTCGTGGCAATCACGAAGTCATGATGCGCGGCACGTTTGCCAACATCCGCATTAAGAACCAGCTGCTGGACGGGGTTGAGGGCGGTTTCACCCGCGACTTTACCCAGGAAGACGGCCCTCAGGCCTACGTCTATGACGCCTCCATGAACTACCAGGCCGCCGGGATTCCGCTGGTCGTGCTGGGCGGCAAGGAATACGGTACCGGCTCCAGCCGCGACTGGGCCGCAAAAGGCACGCGACTGCTGGGCGTGAAAGCCGTTATCGCCCAGTCCTTCGAGCGCATTCACCGTTCCAACCTGATTGGCATGGGTATCCTGCCGCTACAGTTCCCGGAGGGGCAGTCGGCGGACTCGCTGGGTCTGGACGGAACGGAAACCTTTGACATCAGCGGTGTAACCGCTTTGAACGAAGGTAAGACTCCTGAGACGGTGAAAGTCTGTGCCACCAAGACGGACGGCTCCAAGGTCGAGTTTGACGCGGTGGTGCGTATCGACACCCCCGGAGAAGCCGACTACTACCGCAACGATGGCATTCTGCGTTACGTGCTGCGTAACCTGGTGAAAGCCTAAGCGTTAGCGGTTCAACCGTTCATAGCTCCCCGAATTGCCCTCTGGCGGTTCGGGGAGCTATTTTTACGGTCGACCGGCCAAACCGCTACGTGGCTACCGCTCCAAACTGGCACGACATGAAAGAAAACGTAAAAACTGGATAGAATGGGACAGTATCTTCATGAGGAGTTTTACGATTTTATGTCCCAACTTGAACCCGTAAGCGCGCAAAACGCTGACTTGATGTCGCTGCGCCTATTGCCGACGATTTCTTCGCCGCGCGATTTGCGGAATCTAAACCACCAGGAACTCAATCGCCTGGCGGAGGAAATTCGTCAATTCTTGGTGCAATCAGTAGCAAATACCGGGGGACACCTGGGTCCGAACCTCGGCGTGGTCGAGCTGACCATCGCCCTGCACCGCGTGTTTAATGTCACCCGAGACACTTTCATTTTTGACACGGGACACCAAACTTACGTCCACAAACTCCTGACCGGACGCCAAGATTTTTCCCGGCTGCGTCAACGCGGCGGCCTGTCTGGGTATCCCTCGCGGGCGGAATCTGATACGGATGTGCTGGAAAACTCCCACGCTTCAGCCGCGCTGTCCTGGGCGGACGGGATTGCCCGGGCAAACCGCCTGACCGGCAAACGAGGCTGGGTCGTAGCGGTCATTGGCGATGGAGCGATGACCGGTGGTATGGCTTGGGAGGCTCTGAACAACATTGCCGAAGAAAACGAAGGCCGGCTAATCATAGTCTTGAACGACAACGGGCGTTCCTACGCTCCGACCATCGGCGGGCTGGCACATCACCTGGATGCCCTGCGGGTTACACCCCAGTATGACAAAGCCTTGAAGTGGGGCAAACAAACCCTGAAAGGCGGCGGGCCGGTGGGAAATCTGGTGTATTCCGGGTTGCACGCCGCGAAAGCCGGGTTGCGCGACATGGTCGCCTCTGCCGAAGGGGTCCTGTTTGACGAGTTGGGCATTACCTATACCGGCCCCATTGACGGACACGACATTGCCGCCCTGGAGTTTAGTTTCACCAGGGCGAAGGCTGCGAAGAAGCCCGTATTGATACACGTCATAACCCAAAAGGGCCGCGGCTACACCCCGGCGGAAGAAAACGTTTCCGACCACTTCCACGCAATCGGACGGATTCATCCCGAAACCGGCCTGCCCATCGAGCCGGAACGCTTTGAATGGACTCAGGTTTTTGCCGAGGAAATCTGCAACCTGGCGCGTGAGAACGAAAAAATCGTCGCCCTGACCGCCGCGATGCTTCGCCCCGTAGGGTTGTGCCCGATGCAACGAGAATTCCCCGACCGGGTTTTCGATGTTGGTATCGCGGAAGCGGATGCCCTGGCCACTGCCGCCGGTTTGGCATACGGCGGGATGCACCCGGTCATCGCCCTGTATTCCACGTTCTTAAACCGGGGTTATGACCAGTTGCTGATGGATATCGCGCTGCACCGGGCTGGGGTGACGATTGTCGAGGATCGTTCCGGTATTACCGGCAGTGACGGCGCCAGTCACAACGGTATGTGGGACATAGCTCTGGCTGGGACGGTGCCCGGTCTGCGCCTGGCCGCGCCGCGCGATGCGGAGACTTTGCGCACAGAACTGCGCGAGGCTCTCCAAATTGACGACGGACCCACCATCGTGCGCTATCCGAAAGGTTCGCTGCCCAAGCCTTTGCCGGCACTGAAACGTGCCCATGGCAGCGATGTGCTGTGGGAATCGGCTGACTTCGTGGCACCGTCAGCACCGACCCGCGAGGCAACGGCCAGCTCAAACCGACCCCAGAACCTTTTGATTGTGGCGACCGGAGCGTTTGCCCACCTGGGGGTGGAGGTCGCGAACGAACTCCAGGCCCTCAACAATCTGGCGGTGCGAGTCGTCGATCCGCGGTGGCTCATTCCCGTGCCCGCTGACTTGGTGGCGGCGGTAGGAGCCTACGACCGGGTCGTAACCCTAGAGGACGGCCTGGTGGAAGGCGGTTTTGGGTCCCAGCTACGCAACGCCGCAGCGGCGCAGGACATCTTTACTCCCGTGCTGTCTTACGGGATTCCGCGACAATTTCTGCACCACGCCACGCGCGACGAAATCCGAGAAGAACTGGGGCTGACCCCCCGAGCGCTGGCTGATTCCATTAATTCTCGGATTTAAGGGCTTTCACCAGCGAATCCAAAGTATTTTCAATCTGCCAAGGCCGCGCCTGACTGGCCTGCAGCACTTCCAAGACCTGGGACTCCGGAGCATCGTCAGGCAGCACCCAAGCCAATCGGCGAATAGTTTTTGGTTCTAACATAGCCTCATAGTTGACATCTAACTGGGTAGCAACCCCGGCAACAGCTTCACGCAAACGTCGCCACCGATCGGCCTCCAGCGGGTGATTGTGCGTGAAAGTGCGCGAATCCGGAACCTCGCCGGGAATGCGCGGGGCACGCCGCGGGGGGAGTTCCTTGGTGGACAGCTGATAGGACCGGCGTAAAGCCGCAAACCAGCGGTCGGCACGCTTCCGGCCGACCCGGTCGTGGCGAAAATCCTCCAAAGTTCCCATGTAACGTTTGCCCTTCGGCAGCCCCGCCGCCAAGGCAATCATCGCCGCGTTCGTCAGCACTTTGGTAGGTGCTAAATCCTCGTCCTGAGCCAGTTCATCGCGGGAATACCACAGTTCCCGCAGGGCGGCGAGGTTGCGCGGGGCATGAACTTTTCCAGAACCGGGGACGTGACGCCACGGATCAGGTTTGGGCGCAGGGGGCTGAAAATCCAACAGAAAGTCGAATTCTTGCTCTGCCCAGTCGTCTTTGTCCTCGTCTTGCAGCTGGAGCCACAGTTCATTGCGCAGTTCAATGAGGTAATCCACGTCCAGGGCAGCGTAGGTTTGCCAGTCGGAGGGCAGGGGTCGGGTGGACCAATCCGCCGCAGAATGTTCCTTCGCCAAGGTGATGTCCAGCACCTGTTCCATCACCGCGGCCAGGCCAAACCCCTCAAAGTTCAACAGTTTAGCCGCCAGTTCCGTGTCAAACAGCAGCTGCGGGCGCATCCCCAGTTCCGACAGACAGGGCAGGTCTTGGGTCGCATCGTGCAAAATCCACTCCGCCTTGCCAATAGCCCGGTTCAAGGGCTTCAAATCGGGAAAGGCTACCGGGTCGATGAGGACAGTGCCCACCCCATCGCGACGCAATTGCACCAGGTAGGCGCCTTGAGAATAGCGAAATGATCCGGCACGTTCGGTATCGAGCGCCACCGGTCCCGTGGCGGCAGCGACAAGTTCACAGACATGTTGCAGGGCTGCGGGGGTGTCCACAATTGGAGCCAAAGGCTCGCGGGTACGGGTGACCAGCCGTGGGGATTGCGGTTTTGAAGTGGTGCTCGACATAACGGTTCTATGTTATAACCTGGCGCGGCTGCACTGATCCTGCCGCACCGTAGGGGTGTTTCTGGGGGAATGTTCGTTAGCGCACAAGGGTGGTGGGGAAGGTCCTAATGACGCAGCTGAGTGACGTTTTCCTCGGGGGAGAGCCCGGTCGCTTGGAGCATGGTGTCCAGCCACGCTAGGAAATGGGCGCTCAAATCGGGGCTGCCAGGGGTCCAAGAAGCGCGAATCTCGAGGGTAGCGGAGGTGGCGCGCAGTGCGAAGCCCTCAAAAGAACGGTTGATGGTCGTGGTGGCGGTACCCACCAAATGTCCGTAATCAGCATCTCGGCTCGCTAAACACTCGCGGAGCCAAGACCAGGCGACTTCCCCGGCTAGCGGATCTTCACCCAAAGCTAACTCCGTATCGGTCGCCACCAGAGCAATAACCCGAAACTCGCCGCCCCAACCTTCTTGAGTCTGCGGATCGTAGAGACACACAAACCGGCCGGTAGCGGGAGCCTCCGCCTCCACGTGCAGCGCCGTCTCCGCGCTAATCGCCACTGCATAAGGGGCAATTTTCACCGGGGCAGGCACCTCGTGAATGGAAACGCGGGGTGGTACCGAGGCTTGGCGCAGCGACAAAAGAGCGAGTTCCCACGCTGGGGGTACCTGCGTCTGTGCCGTTGAACTCGCCTCGCTCACCCTCTCAGCGTAAGCGAGAGAGAGGGAAAACCGGCCGTACCACGCCCTGCAGACCCGAAATATCTTTTCGGACTGCCCGTCGCCCAATACTAGAGAGAGGGGTCGGCCAAGGGGGAGGCCAAAACCACAATGGAACGCGAACGTACCGTAACGGTCTCGGGGGAACCTAAAAGGTCGGCCCGCTCGAAATCCGTCTCAATTGGCTGTTCCGCTGTCGTGTCGATGACCCGATACCACTGCAAATCATGAGCCCACTGGGGCATAGTGAACTCCAAGTCCTTTTCGGAGGCGTTGAACATGAGGATAAAATCATCATCTTCCACGCGCTCACCGCGTTTGCCCGGCTCGTCAATAGAAGCCCCGTTTAGGGAAATGGTTAGGGCTTTAGCGTAAGCGGTCGTCCATTCTTCATCGGTCATATGTTCGCCGTTGACGCTAAACCACTCGATGTCGCCACGATCCGATTCTCCGCCGCGGGCCGCGTCCCCAGCCAGGAACCGGCGCCGGCGAAACACCGGGTGCTCGTTGCGCAGGTGAATCAGAGCTCGGGTAAAGTCGAACATTTTATGGTCACGCACGTCTTCGTTCCAATGAATCCAGGTGGTTTCGTTGTCTTGGCAATACCCGTTGTTGTTACCGCCCTGGGTGCGCCCCAACTCGTCTCCGTGAGAAATCATGGGCACGCCTTGGGACAGCAGCAGGGTGGTGAGGAAGTTGAAACGTTGGCGGCGGCGCAGTTCATTAATGGACTCGTCGCTGGTCGGACCTTCCTCCCCGTGATTCCAAGATTTGTTGTTATTGTCTCCGTCAACCCCGCCTTCACCATTGGCTTCATTGTGTTTATCGTTATAGGAGACCAGGTCAAGCAAGGTAAATCCGTCGTGGGCGGTCACAAAGTTGATGGAGGCCACCGGCAGTCGGCCGGTATGGGCATAGAGGTCTGCCGAACCGCTGAACCGGGATGCGAACTCACCCAGTTTTGCTGGCTCGCCACGCCAGTAGTCCCGCACCGTGTCGCGATACTTCCCGTTCCATTCCGACCACAAAATCGGGAAACCGCCCACGTTGTAGCCGCCTTCGCCGACGTCCCAAGGCTCGGCAATGAGCTTGACCTGGGAAATAATCGGATCTTGGTGGATGATGTCAAAGAACGCCGAAAGTTTGTCGACTGAGCTGAGTTCCCGGGCCAGGGTTGACGCGAGGTCAAACCGGAAACCATCGACGTGCATCTCGGTAATCCAATAGCGCAGCGAATCCATAATCAGCTGCAGTACCGCGGGGGAGCGCATCAGTAGGGAATTGCCGGTTCCGGTCGTGTCGAAGTAGTGTTCCCGGTCGCCCTCCACCAGGCGGTAGTACACTTCGTTGTCCAAGCCGCGGAAAGACAGCGTCGGTCCCATCTGGTTGCCCTCGGCGGTGTGGTTGTACACAACGTCGAGGATGACTTCGATACCGGCTGAATGCAGGTCTTTGACCATCTGTTTAAATTCTTCGACCTGACGGTCGCCCCGGCGATCCGAACAGTAGCCATTATGCGGGGCAAAGTAGCCGATAGTGTTGTAACCCCAATAGTTTTTGAGGCCTTTTGCCTCCAGGGAAGGATCGGTGACAAATTGGTGCACCGGCATGAGCTCCACGGCGTTGACGCCCAAGTGTTTCAGATAGGAAATGTTGTTCGGATGTCCCATTCCTGCGTAAGTGCCCCGCAGCGCTTCGGGAATGGCAGGGTTCAACATGGTCATCCCCTTGACGTGGGTTTCATAAATAACCAGGTCCGGGTAGTCCAAGCGGGGATGACGGTCGTTGCCCCAATCAAAGAAGGGGTTGATGACGACTGAATGCATCGTGTGTGCCGCTGAATCCGCGTCCGAATATCCGTCCGGATCACCGGTCGGATAGGCAAAAATGGACATGTCGCCGTCTAAGTCGCCGGCGATGGCTTTGGCATAAGGGTCCAGCAACAGTTTGCTCGGATTGAAGCGCTGCCCATTGGTGGGGTCGTAAGGGCCGTGAACCCGGTATCCGTAGTGTTGCCCGGGACGGAGATTCGGGATGTAGCCGTGCCACACGTGGGCATCGACTTCTTCCAAAGAGAAACGTTCAGTTTCCCGTCCGTCGTCCTCTACTAAACAGAGTTCCACTTTTTCAGCGTTGGCTGAAAAAAGTGCAAAGTTTGTTCCGCTCCCATCATAAGTTGCCCCCAGCGGATAAGGTTTTCCTGGCCAAATTTCCATAATCCAAATATCTCATACTCCAGCGTGGTGTGCTGAATGTGGGTTATGAGGGCTGTTCCTCGCCGGGTGGGACATCGTCTTTTTCGGAGGAATTGAGTTTCAGAAGTCCGCTCAACGGGTTGGAACGACTGGCCTCCGTTTCATCAGGCAGCGGGGGAACTATGTCAGCAGTCGAGGCTTGCCACCAGCCGCGTTCCTGCAGAAGTGGTTCGGCCATACGCACAAACTCGGCAGCAATCTGGCGATAGGTGTCGGTGTTGGGGTGGAAACCGTCCTCGGCTCGAATCATGAGGGTTCTCCACAGAGGCACATCTCCTAAGTGGCGCATGGGAACCAAAATGTGGTCCGACTCGGAAACTGTCTGGATGACGATGTCATTCATCTCGATGGCGCGTTTATCCGCCGGAAGCGGTTTCGCCGGGGGAACCTCAGAAATAAAAGCGCGAGCAGGCAGGCTTTTCATGATAATTTCCATCTGTTGCTGGAAATCTTCGGTGCTTTGCCCCTCGGAGGCAAACACATCGTTACCGCCAATGTCCAGGGTGATGATGTCCGGCGTTAAGCCAGTGGCCAGCAGCTGCGGAATTTGCGTGTTGACTACGGTCGAGGCGATGGCCCCGGAAATGGAAAAATTCAGCACGATAACCCGTCGCTGCGTGGCACGTCGCAGATAGGAGGCAAACAAAGCCACGTAAGAGTCCTGCACGTTCTCGCAACCCACCCCTTGTGCGGCGGAATCACCGAGAGCGACGTAAACCAGGGGAGGGGCGTTCTTAATTTTCGAGGGACGATGCAGTTTTTGACCGGTTTGCGGGAAAATCGGCTTGTTCGAGTACCAGTCGCTGCGGTGCATATAACGTTGCGCTCCGTTAGAAAACATCTCGAAGCCGGGGGCGTAGATTTCTGGGTTTTCCAGCATCCCCAGTTCGTTTAGTTTCGCCAGTCCGGAGATGACGTGGTCTTCCCAGAACCAGCGGTGACTGGAAACCTCTTGATGGACTTTCCACATTCCCGCGGCGGCGGAACCCGCCCAGAGCAGAGACGATGACGTTCCCAGTGCGGTGAGGGCGGAAACTTTTGAAGAAGCGGGTAGCTCGCGGAACAACTCAAGCACTGTATCGACAGAAATCTTTTTGGCAGCCACGGCTCTAGCTTACCCGGCTCGAGTCGTTTTAAGCGCGCCAGAAAACAAGTTTGGTGGGCCATACTGGGATCGAACCAGTGACCTCTTCCGTGTGAAGGAAGCGCGCTACCGCTGCGCTAATGGCCCAAGGCTTATCAAGTTTAGCCTTAGGCAGCTCTGAACGCAAAACCTCGGCGTACCGTGGCAGAACGGCAGGTGCCTTCGTTTCGGCGCCTTTCGGGAATACTATTGCGAACCTGAGAAAATGCGCATGGCTGTATCCCCGAGTTTTAGCCAAAGCCGGTCGAGGTTCAAACCAACAGACCGCATATGTTAAGACAAATGCCCAGATAATTTTCAGAAATCCTACAGGGTACGTTTAGAATTCTGACATGTATGAGGTTTCAGATTCTGCTGTTGCCGTCAAAAGGCGTGTGACTTTGGATGATGTGGCAAAGGTGGCACATGTGGCGACCTCTACCGCTTCGCGGGCGTTGAACCGTCCGGGGCGTATCAATGCTGAGACGGAAGCCTTGGTGCGCCAAGTTGCGAACGATTTGGGCTATGAACGACCGGAAAATTTTTGGCGACGAACACACGTATTGACCCAAAAAATCGGGGTCACGATTCGTCTCCAAGAGTACCAAATGTTGGCTGCGATACAGGACAAATTGATTCTGGAGCAGTACTTACCGGTTTTGTATCCCGCTGTTTCTACGCGAGTCCTGCAGACCGTTAAACGGGAGTTCAATAACGTCGATGGGTTGATTATTGATAATCCGCAGATTCCCGGACGTATTCGCCTGGAAATCCCCAATACCGAGCCTCTGGTGGTGACGAACTGCTTGATGGATGAAGCAACTTGCGTCGTGCCGGATACGGAACAAGGGGTTACAGTCTTGCTGACACATCTGAGTTCGTTGCGGCATCAATCGATAACTTACTTTTACGCCAATGATAGATGGCTGGACCGAAGTGTTTTGCAGGCTTTGCGGTCCGGGTGCGAACGGGACGGTTTGGTTCTGCATACGGTGGGAAATGTCGGGGATAGCCTGGAATCAGGCCATCGTGCGGTGTCGGCTTGGCGTAAGCATCTGGACAGTGTGGCGGTTTTTTGCGGGGCGCTTTCTGCCATCGGTTTTATGGAGGAGTTAGATCAATCTCTGGGAGTCTCAGTGCCGGACGATGTTTCCGTTGTGGCTATCGGCGATGCTTTTATTGGACGTCTGCACCAGCCCAGAACTACCACCCTCGAAGTTCCTTACCGAAAGATTGGCACGGAAGCCGTGCGTCAGCTGGTCAGCCAGATTCGCCATCGGTCCCGTTTGGAAAAGCGGGTCAAACTTGTGAACATGCGGCTAGTAAACGGCGGTACCACGGGTTTTTTCTAAGTTCCGATTCCCGTGTTTTCTCTGTTAGGCCATTCCGGTGTGTCGAGTATTTGCAACCCCCGCTCACTTATGTGTAAGATACTGGGGTTGGATTTTTCCGGCTTGTCGCGGATGTGGCTCAGTTGGTAGAGCATCACCTTGCCAAGGTGAGGGTCGCGGGTTCGAGTCCCGTCATCCGCTCGGTTTTTGGGGGAATCGAGCCTCGGTTCGGTTCCCCTCAAAAATTGGCTGTCTGAGGAGTTCTGCCAGGTTCGTACTGGGTTCGGGTTCCTCTTTAGAGTAAAATACTCAAAACCACATTGGTGGGTTGGCCGAGTGGCTAGGCAGCGGCCTGCAAAGCCGTATACACCGGTTCGAATCCGGTACCCACTTCGACGGGCGGTTGGCGCAGCTGGTTAGCGCGTTTCCTTGACACGGAAGAGGTCGCAGGTTCGAGTCCTGTATCGCCCACCACGACGCAGGTCGAGCGATAAAGCCGCGACCTGCGTGTTTTGGTTTTATGAGCCGGGCAAGCTTGCTTGCAAAGGCTCATAAAACCAAAACACGTCAGCGGGGGACCCGCTGGCGGCTTTATCCGAGGCCAAGGAAGTGGCGCGCAATTTTGCGTAGCAAAATTGCTGGCACCATGGCGTGTGCTACGCGGAATTTTGCGTTGGCTTTTTCTAATTTTTGTGTCTTTCTCCGGTCGTGTCGTTAGAGGAATGGAGCTAAAACTTTTTTCGTTTAATTGCGTCGCGTATAAGATTGTTTAGTAAACCAAGACTGAGAAAGGCGCAAAGTGTCCGAGATTAACGTCACTATTGACGGGAAAGCAACCCAGATTGAATCCACCATCACCGGCGAGGACCTGTACCGGGATCGCAAAGAAGTCATCGCTTACTTCATCAACGGTCAGGCCCGCGACCTGTATCGCGAACTTCACGACGGGGACACAGTCGAAGCCATCACTATTGACTCCGAGATGGGCTTGAACATTCTGCGCCACTCCTGCACTCACGTGATGGCCCAGGCCGTCAAGCAAGTTCGCCCGAACGTAAAATACGGTATCGGACCCTTCATCGAAAACGGCTTTTACTACGATTTCGGCGTTGACGAGCCTTTTACCCCGGAGGACTTGAAGGCCATTGAAAAATACATGGCGCGAATCTGCAAAGAAGACCAAAAGTTTGTGCGCCGGGTCGTCACCGAAGAGGAAGGCCGCCAAGAACTCGCCAATCAGCCTTACAAGCTGGAATTGATTGGCTTGAAAGGGACGGATGCGGACAATGACCAGGCTGCAGCAGGGGCTTCCGTGGAAGTCGGCGGTAGCGAACTGACGATTTACGACAACGTGCGCAAGAACGGTGAGGTCGCCTGGAAGGACTTGTGCCGTGGCCCGCACGTACCTTCGACCCGTCTGTTGAACGGCGTGTTTAAGTTGATGAAAGTGTCGGCCGCGTACTGGCGCGCCGACCAAGCCAACGACTCCCTGCAACGCATCTATGGCACCGCTTGGGCGACCAAAGACGACCTGAAAGATTACGTGACCCGCATGGAGGAGGCCGCCAAACGCGACCACCGCCGGTTGGGCAATGAGCTCGACCTGTTCAGTTTCCCAGAGGAAATCGGTTCCGGCTTGGCCGTGTTCCACCCCAAGGGGGCGATGGTGCGCATGGAGATGGAAAACTATTCCCGGCGTCGCCACCTGGAGGAGGGGTACTCTTTCGTCTACACTCCGCACGTCACCAAGGGGCAGCTGTTTGAAACGTCAGGACACCTGGAATGGTACAAAGACGGCATGTTCCCGCCCATGCGCGTGGACGAGGAATGCGACGACCGGGGCAACGTCACCAAGGAAGGCTTCGACTACTACTTGAAGCCCATGAACTGCCCCATGCATAACCTCATCTATAAATCCCGCTCGCGTTCCTACCGGGAGCTACCGCTGCGATTGTTCGAATTCGGGACCGTTTACCGTTACGAGAAATCCGGTGTGGTTCACGGCTTGACCCGCGGACGCGGCTTTACCCAGGACGACAGCCACATCTATTGCACGCGTGAACAGATGAAAGACGAGTTGACGAAACTGTTGAACTTCGTGCTGGATTTGCTCAAAGACTACGGTTTGGACGACTTTTACCTGGAGCTTTCTACGAAGGATCCGCACAAGTTCGTGGGTACGGACGAGATCTGGGAGGAAGCGACCAATACACTGGCCGAAGTCGCCACAGCCTCGGGCTTAGAGTTGGTGCCGGATCCCGAGGGGGCGGCGTTCTACGGTCCCAAGATTTCCGTGCAAGCCCGCGATGCGATTGGGCGGACTTGGCAGATGTCGACTATTCAGCTGGACTTCAACCTGCCTGAACGTTTCGATTTGGAATACACCGCGGCAGATGGCACCCGGCAGCGTCCCGTCATGATTCACCGTGCCCTATTCGGTTCTATCGAACGTTTCTTTGGGGTGCTGACCGAGCACTACGCCGGAGCGTTCCCGGCTTGGCTGGCGCCGGTGCAGGTGCGTTTGGTGCCGGTAGCAGAGGCATTCAATGATTACTGCGAGCACATTGCGGACCGGTTGCGGGCGGAAAGTGTGCGGGTCGAGGTCGACACGACCGATGACCGTTTCGGCAAGAAGATTCGCAATGCCGCCAAGGACAAGATTCCTTTCACCCTCATTGCTGGTGGCGAGGACGCGCAGGCGAACGCGGTGTCCTTTAGGTACCGCGGCGGGGAGCAAAAGAACGGTGTCCCGATTGACCAAGCGATAGCGGAAATCCTGGAGGCCATCCGCAGCCGCAGGAACGATTAATATGACTGATTTACCCGCGGAATCAAGCGAAAACTTCGGTGCGCAAACTGACGGACTGGAGCGCCTGTGGACGCCTCACCGAATGGTGTACATCGACGATGGGCCGCATCGTGATGTACAAGCGTGTCCGTTTTGCGAGGGCCCGAAAGGGGACGACGAACAGAACCTGATTGTGTATCGGGGCAAGACCTGCTTCGTGGTGATGAACCTCTTTCCCTACAATCCCGGCCATGTTTTGGTTTTGCCTTACCGGCACGTTCCTGACTACACCGATTTGGGCTTTGCTGAGCGTACCGAATTCGGCGAGCTGACCGCGCATACTATGGAGGTCATTCGCCAGGTCAAAGCGCCGCAAGGCTTTAACCTGGGGATGAACCAAGGCACGGTCGCGGGTGCCGGAATCGCCGGACACCTGCATCAACACATCGTGCCGCGCTGGGCGGGGGACGCGAATTTCTTTCCCATCGTGGCGCGCACGAAAGCCGTCCCGGAACTGTTGGGCCAGACCCGCCAGGTCCTGGCCCAGGCGTTCGGCGACTGGCAGCCGCACGAAATCTGAAACCTCTCGGTACCGGACTTGAGAAACTGCAGCTCAATCACGATGAAAACTACCAAGACTAACGCGATGCGACTGCTGGACAGCGCCGGGGTAGCTTACGAAACCTCGAGCTATCCCACGGACGGGGACATCGGCGCACTGCATACCGCCGAAGTCTTGGGAATTTCCGCCGAACTCATCTACAAGACCCTGGTGTTGGAGGACGGGCAGGGCGGACACTATGTCGCGGTCGTTCCCGCCGATGCCGAACTGGATTTGAAAAAGACCGCCGCGCATTTCGGCGTGAAACATGTCCAGCTCATCAACTGGCGGACGCTGCGGGAGGTGACGGGGTATATCCGCGGGGGATGCTCCCCGTTAGGGATGAAAAAATTGTTCCCCACAGTTATCGAAGAAACCGCCGTATTGCACGATAAGTTCTATGTCTCGGCAGGATTGCGCGGCCAGCAAATTGTGGTTAATCCTCAGGACTTGGCACAAGTGGTGTCGGCCAGTTTCGCCGATATCGTGCAGTAATCGCTAAAATGGGGACGACTGAGAAATCGTAACCAGAATTTGAACAAAGAAAGAAGGCAAAATGTCTGATCAACTGGCGCAAGGAACCGGGACTGATTTGGTGAAACGGGGCATGGCCCAGATGCTCAAGGGCGGTGTCATTATGGACGTCGTCAACGCGGAGCAGGCCAAGATTGCCCAAGACGCCGGTGCCGTAGCGGTGATGGCTTTGGAGCGTGTTCCAGCGGATATTCGGGCCGAAGGCGGCGTTGCGCGGATGAGCGACCCTGATCTTATTGACGGAATCATCAACGCGGTGTCTATTCCCGTGATGGCAAAAGCCCGGATTGGCCATTTTGCGGAAGCCCAAGTATTGCAGAGCCTGGGGGTGGACTACATTGACGAGTCCGAAGTTTTAACCCCGGCCGACTACAAGCATCACATCAACAAGTGGGATTTCACCGTGCCTTTCGTGTGCGGAGCCACTAACCTCGGTGAGGCTCTGCGCCGTATCAGCGAGGGCGCTGCCATGATTCGTTCCAAAGGTGAAGCTGGTACCGGGGACGTGTCCAACGCGGTAACCCATATGCGCACCATGACTTCGCAAATCAACCGCTTGACCACCATGCGTCCCGATGAACTGTTTGACGCCGCCAAGGAATTGCAGGCTCCCTATCCGCTGGTCAAAGAGGTCGCGGAAACCGGGAAGCTGCCGGTCGTGCTGTTTACCGCGGGCGGTATCGCCACCCCGGCTGACGCGGCGTTGATGATGCAGCTGGGTTCTGAAGGCGTGTTCGTGGGTTCTGGCATCTTTAAGTCGGGCGATCCGGCGAAGCGCGCGGCGGCAATCGTGAAGGCCACAGCCCGCTACAACGAACCGGAAGTCGTTGCTGAGGTGTCCCGTTCCTTGGGCGAAGCTATGGTCGGCATCAATGTTCACGACATTCCCGATGACGCGCGCCTGGCTCAGCGCGGCTGGTAATCCGCGGTATTGCTGAGTTTTGCCAATAAGCCAGAGAAAAGGATGACTTTGGAGCAAAATCAATGGCACGTGGGTGTCCTCGCTTTGCAAGGTTCGGTGGTTGAACACGCGCGGGCTCTGCGCGCGCTGGGAGCCGTACCGGTGGAGGTGAAAGTTCCTTCCCACCTGCAGGATTTGGACGGTCTGATTATTCCGGGCGGGGAATCGACCACCATGTACAAGCTAGCGCGCGCTTTCGACCTGTTTGACCCGTTGAAAGACTTTGCCCACAGCGGAAAAGCCATTTATGGCAGCTGCGCGGGCATGATTATGCTGGCTGACCACATCGTTGACGGGATAGACGGCCAAGAAACCCTGGGCGGATTGGACGTGGTCGTGCGGCGCAACGCGTTTGGCCGGCAAGTCGATTCGGCGCAAAGTTTTGTGGACCCCGGTTCTTTTGGCGGTGACCAGCCCCTTCCAGCTGTGTTCATTCGCGCCCCCTGGGTGGAATCAGTCGGAGCGGGGGTGGAAGTGCTCTCGACTTGGCAACAAACCCCGCAGTCGGCTCCGCGCGTGGTGGCGGTGCGCCAAGGCCCCTTGCTGGCGACCTCATTCCACCCCGAAGTTACCGACGACCTGCGCGTACACCGCTACTTCCTGAACCTTGTGAAGGCGCAAAACAACTGAGACGACACCGAAGGGGCGAGGGAACAGGTCATGGACGAGGTTTTGCGCTCACGCGGGCATGGCGAAACAGCGCCGAGCACTAGGCCTGACAACGACACCGAAACCTCTATTGACGACTATTTTCTGCGGGAATGGCCCCGTGACGAGGCAGGCTATTACCATCGTCAGGCGGCCCGAGTCGTGGCTTTCAACAGTCGCGATGAGCTGCTGTTGCTGCGTGGACACGATTTTTCAGACTTTGAGCACTGGTGGTGGTTTACCGTCGGGGGCGGTCTGGAAGCGGGGGAGGACCCTAGAGACGGGGCCGTGCGGGAGTTTTTTGAAGAAACCGGCTACCGCCTGAATCCAGATGATCTGGTTGGTCCAGTGCTGCGCCGGCACGCCACCTTCGACTTTCACGCGCTGACCTGCCGTCAGGACGAACTTTTCTATTTCACCAGGCTTCCCGGGTCGCCCGTGTTTGTGCGTGATGGTTTTACTGAGGTCGAACGGGAAGTTTTAGATGAACTGAAATGGTGGAACCTCGATGCTTTACAGCATGAAATAGCTGACGGAGCGGTGGTTTACCCGTTGGATTTAGTCTCTCTGGCCCGCGGCTGGTTGCGTGGCTGGGACGGAAGCTGCCCCGAAATCAGCGAAGGCACCGTGGGGAAACGCCACTGAGCCGGTTAAACGTTTGGTGCCCGGTCAAAGACCAGGCACCAAAAATCATTTCTCCAACCGAAACTATTGCTCGGTAGGCGATTCGTCAGACGTGGCAGCCGGAGTGTTATCCACCTTGAACCCGGACACGGATTCAGCCAAGTCGGTCGAGATACTCAACACGGTTTGCATCGTTTCCGAGACTTTCTCCAGTTCCTCAGAGTTGCTCGTGGCGGCCCCGGCGATTATCTCAATATCTGAGGCAATTCCAGCTGAGCCCTCGGCAGCGCTCTGTACGGAGTGAGAAATTTCGTTCACAGTCGCGGTCTGTTCTTCCACCGCCGCCGCGATTACCGTTTGAGATTCATTGATTTGGCTAATGACTTCCGTAATCTGTTGCAGGGCTTGCTCCGCGTTCGCGGTATCTTCCTGTATGGACAGCACACGGGCGGAAATATCTGAAGTCGCGGTGCCGGTCTGAGAAGCTAGGTCTTTCACTTCCCCGGCAACGACCGCGAATCCCTTGCCGGCGTCCCCGGCACGGGCGGCTTCGATAGTGGCGTTGAGAGCCAGCAGGTTAGTTTGTTCAGCAATCTGGGTAATCGAAGCAATAACTTCACCGATACGCTGGGAGGAATCGGATAGCTTGGACATGATTTCTGTCGTGTGAGACGCGACTTCCATTGCGTGATTGGCGACTTCCGCGGCATTGGTGGCATTGGAAGAAATCTCGCGGATAGAAGCCCCCATTTCTTCCGAAGCGGCGGCGACGGTAGAGATGGCGGCAGAAACCTCATTGGCGTTGGCGGCGGTCTTGCCGGCCTCCTCGGCGGCTTGGCGTGCCTCGGAGTTCATCTTGTTTGTGGTGTCGTCAATCTGAGAAGTGTGTTTCTCAAGGCTTTGGGCGCTGGTCGCGATAACGGAAATCAACTCAGCAATGCTGGAATTCTTGGCGTTGATGGTTTGCGCCAACTGCTGGGTTTCCTGTACACCCAGGGAACGCAGCCGTACCGTCAAATCCTTGGCATCGTGAGCTTCCAAAATCCTGCGGAATTCCTGCACCGGGCGGGCAGTAGTCCGATTGAACATGAGCAGCAGCACGACTACGGCAACCACCAGGGCAATCGCCACGATAGAAAGAATCCACAAAGCCACACCAGCACCGGTAGCCGAGGCTTGGGCGCTGCTATCCAAGCGCTGGTTCATGTGATCCACGCCTTTCTGGATTGGGGTCATGATTTTTTCGACTTCATCGTTGTACTGATCCCCAAAAATCAGCTCCCGTGCCAAGTCTTGTTTTGCATCGGGGTCCAGGGCGGCATCTTCCGGACTGACCTGCCATTCGGCTACCGCGGGAGGCATCTCGCTGGGGTCCATCCCCTGCGAATCCATAATTAACCGCTGGGCACGAGTCTCCAAATCCACCAAATTATCTGAGTTAGCCATACCCTGCTTAACTAAATCGGTTTCCGAAGCGGGAGCACCCAGCTTTTCCAACTGTTCGACTGCATCAGCCTTGTTGTTAGCCGCGACTTCTTTCCAGTACATGTCCAACCACTTGGGGTCCAAAGTCACAACGTATTCCTGAACATAGTTCGTCAGGTTGGCTGAGGCGGTAGAAACCCGTGCCGCTTGTGCCGTTTGATCAGCCTTTTCTTGGATGTCCCCGCGCATGGTTCCGAACTGTACCTGGCTGAATACAGTCGCGAAAATCGCGAGGACGGCGAATACTGAAATGATAGCGTAAGAAATTTTAACGAGGGAGCTGAGCTTCATCGAGGCCTCCTGAACAAAATGGGGAAGGACCGGAAAATTCGCAGTCCAAACCTATTTTACCCGTAAAACTCCAGGATATGTGGGATTTTGGTGGACGGCGGGTTGGTGCAAACTTAACGGTACTGATTTTACGGGCAACGCGGGCTTGGCCTGGAAACGTGCTATAGGTGCGTGGTGCTATCTCGAGGGTGGCTTTCAGGCTAAAATTTGGATTCATGCTCGCGTCCTCGCTTTCCGTGTTTGATGTTATCCAAGTCGGTGTCGGCCCCTCCGCTTCGCACACCGTCGGTCCGATGCGAGCCGGGGCGGATTTCGTGGCACTATTGCTTGATTCCGGGCAGCCCTTCCAGCGCCTGGAAGTTGAGCTCCAGGGTTCTTTGGGGGCTACCGGTCGCGGACACCTCAGTGACGGCGCTGTGCTGTGTGGGCTTTCCGGTTTCGTTCCAGCCACGGTACAGCCCGGTGGGGTCGCGCGTTTGTTAGATGCGGTGACTCCCGAAGGGTCCCTAGTCTTGCCGGGCGGGTTGACGGTGCCTTTTTGTTTTGAACGGGACCTGCTTTACCGGCCGCAAACGATTGCCCCGTTCCATGCCAATTCTTTGGTCCTTCGGGCCTATGACGAGACACAGGTTACCTTTTCGAAACGCTACTATTCGATAGGCGGAGGTTTCGTCACCCGTGATGAGGCGGATTGTGGGGAACCCGGAGAGCTGACCTCACTAGATGAAAGTACCGCCGCAACTGCCGTGCCTTACCCATACAACTCTATGGACGACCTTTTGCAACTGGCGCAAAGCGAAGGCAAATCGCTCGGCGACCTGGTGCGTGCCAACGAGTTGAGCCGCATGACCCGTGCGGAGTTGGGACACGGGCTGGACAATTTACGCAAGATGATGAACAAATGCATCGATAACGGCTGTGCGAACACGGAAACCATCCTGCCGGGCGGGTTGTCCGTGCCGCGCCGAGCCCACCGGCTGTTCACCCACTTGCGGGCTCGTGACGGCAAACCCGGAACTCCTGCCATTTGGCGTAGTTTCGCTCAAGACCCCATGCGGGCGATGGATTGGGTGAACCTGTGGGCGCTGTCGGTGAACGAGGAAAACGCGGCTGGCGGAATGGTGGTGCGAGCCCCCACGAACGGCTCGGCGGGTATCGTAGCCGCCGTGGGACGCTACCTGCAGTGGTTTTGTCCTGAAGTGGAAACGAAATGCGGTCCGGCCCAGCGGGACTACCTGACGGTGGCCGGGGCCGTGGGCGGAATCATTAAAACGAATGCCTCCGTGGCCGGGGCTGAAGTTGGTTGCCAAGGCGAAGTCGGTTCCGCGGCGGCGATGGCCGCGGGAGGCTTAGCGGCGGCTCTGGGGGGCAGTCCCCATCAGATTGAGAACGCAGCTGAAATCGCTATGGAGCATCATCTGGGCTTGACCTGCGACCCTATCGGGGGACTGGTGCAGGTGCCCTGCATCGAACGCAATGCGATTGCCGCGGTCAAAGCCATTAATGCCGCCCGCATGAGCTTGTGGGGAGACGGAACGCATCGGGTCAGCTTTGACGAAGTCATTGAAACGATGTACGAAACCGGCTTGGATATGAGTTCAAAATACAAAGAAACCGCTACCGGGGGACTGGCGGTCAACGTTGTGGAATGCTGAGAAAGGTTCGCTGGGGAACTGAAATTTAGGTATGGCGCGACTGCGGTTCGGGAATTAAGTCGGATTTGCGGTAACCTCAGTTAGACGATTCGAGGAATGTTTTATTAAAATGTCTTCGTTATAGGCAAGAAGTTTAAGGAGATACACCAATGTCGGGTCACTCAAAATGGGCCACCACGAAACATAAAAAGGCTGCCATTGACGCCAAGCGCGGCAAGCTGTTTGCGCGCCTGATTAAGAACATCGAAGTGGCGGCGCGTACCGGCGGCGGCGATCCTGCCGGCAATCCGACCCTCTTTGACGCCATTCAGAAAGCTAAGAAATCTTCCGTTCCTGCGGATAACATCGATCGCGCGGTGAAGCGCGGTTCCGGTGCTGAATCTGGCGGTGCCGACTGGCAGTCCATCACTTATGAAGGCTACGGCCCCAGTGGTGTGGGCTTCATTGTGGAGTGCCTCACCGACAACAAGAATCGTGCCGTGTCCGAAGTGCGTACCATCTTTAGCCGTAACGGTGGCAACATGGCTGATTCCGGCTCAGTGTCCTACCAGTTCGCCCGCCGCGGGATTATTGAGGTTGCAAAAGTCGATGGCTTGGACGAAGACAAGATTCTTGACGCAGTGCTGGCTGCCGGCGCTGATGACGTTGAGGATGCCGGTGAACTTTTTATTATCGAAACTGAACCGACGGATTTGGTGGCAGTGCGGACCGCTCTGCAAGACGCGGGAATCGACTACGATTCGGCTGAATCCCAGTTCGTTCCCTCGGTCAAAGTTGACTTGGACTTGGAATCCTATCGTAAGGTCATGCGCCTGTTTGATGCTCTTGATGACAGCGACGACGTTCAGAACGTATATATGAACGGCGATGCTTCCGATGACGTCATTGAGCAATACGAGGCTGAAGAGTAAACGTCTACATGAGAGTTTTGGGCATCGACCCCGGTATCACCAGGTGTGGTATCGGGGTCGTTGACTTTGACACGAGCCGGCAGTGTACCTTGGTGTATGTCGACGTGGTGCGTAGCGACCCGAACACTGCCACCCAGTTTCGGCTGTTGAAAATTTCGCAGGGCATAGCGGAGGCAATCGCCCGCTTTCAGCCAGACATTGTGGCTTTGGAGCGTCCTTTCGCGAAAGAAAATCGTCAATCCGTGGCTACCACTATGCAGGCTATGGGAATCGCGATGGTCGAGGCAGCGCGTCAAGGTCTGCCCGTGGCGGTGCACACTCCCTCGGAAGTGAAAGCGGCCGTGAGTGGCAATGGGAGTGCCTCGAAAGCGCAGGTGCAAGCCATGGTGGCGCGAATCCTGCGACTGGATAAACCCCCGAAACCCGCCGATGCGGCAGATGCGTTGGCTATCGCCATCACCCAAGCCTGGCGTGGCACGGGGATTCTCGGTGCCAGTTCAGATGGGGACTTTAGCGTCAGCCTCAGTGGGAAAGTGAAAACTCCGGCCGGAACCCACTTGACCGCCGCCCAACGCTTGTGGGCGGAAGCGGAAGCGAAAACTCGACGTTCCGGCGCGGTGGATCCGCGGCGGCACCAGAAACCGCTATAGTACAAGTGTTCGAATTGCCAACCGTGAGGACAATCAGTGATTTCGATAATTAAAGGGGAAGTCGTCTCCAAGACGCTGGACCGTGCCACGGTGCTGGTGGGGGGACTGGGGCTGGAATTTTTTGCTACCCCCAATACTCTGGCCGCCTTGGTTCCAGATACAGTCGCCACGGTGCAAACCTACCTGGTGGTACGCGAAGATTCCCTCACTCTCTATGGATTTGCCACAGCCTCAGAACGTGATACTTTCGCGACTCTGATGCAGGTTAAGGGTATAGGTCCCAAGCTCGGTTTGGCCGCCCTGTCGGTTTTGAGTCCCGAGGCTTTGGCCGCGGCGGTGGCTAATAGTGACGTGACCACGTTGCAAAGCATTCCCGGAGTCGGCAAGAAATCTGCCGAACGAATGATTCTGGAGATTGGGGACAAACTCGGTGGTGTTCCCGGCGCGGTGGCGCCCGCGGGGACGGCATCTGGGTTTAACGCCAGCACCGTTGTGGAAGCACTGAGCAATCTGGGTTACAACCAAGCCCTCGCCACCGAAGCCGTCAACGCGGTGCAGGCCAGTGATGCCCCCACCGCGCTGCGGGAAGCCTTAAAGTACCTGGGGAGCAAACGTGGCTGAAGATACAGATTTTTCCTACGAGCAGCGTTTGGTTGATTCCTCCGCTCCCGATGCGGAACGCGCCGCCGAAGCGGCTCTGCGACCAAAGACGCTCAGCGATTTCATCGGTCAAGAAACGGTTAAAACTCAGCTGGAACTGGTCCTCTCGGCGGCCAAAGAACGCGGCGAAGCCGCTGACCATGTTCTGTTAGCGGGCCCTCCCGGGCTGGGCAAGACGACTCTGGCAATGATTATCGCCGCGGAAATGTCCTCCTCGCTACGTCTGACTTCCGGACCAGCAATCGGTCACGCTGGGGATTTAGCAGCCATACTGTCCTCCCTGCAAGAGGGCGACGTGTTGTTTATTGACGAAATTCATCGGTTGGCGCGTCCCGCCGAAGAAATGCTGTACCTGGCGATGGAGGATTTTCGGGTCGACGTCGTGGTGGGCAAGGGACCAGGAGCGACTTCGATTCCTTTGACTCTGCCGCCCTTTACGCTGGTTGGAGCCACGACCCGGGCGGGGTTGTTACCTGCCCCGCTGCGTGACCGTTTCGGCTTTACCGCCCATCTGGAGCCTTACCAGCCACCGGATTTGGCTCTCATCGTGAAGCGTTCCGCCAGTTTGCTGGGTGCTGAAATCACCGAAGACGCGGCAGAAGAAATCGCCCGGCGGTCACGCGGTACGCCGCGGGTGGCAAATCGCTTGTTGCGCCGGGTCATTGACTTCGCCCTAGTTCACGACCATCCCCGGTGCGATCTGGAATCGGCTCGCCGCGCCCTGGAACTTTTTGAGGTCGATCAACTCGGCTTGGATCGCTTGGACCGCAGTGTTTTACGGGCGGTAATAGAGAGGTTTGCCGGCGGGCCAGTCGGGCTGCACACCCTCGCGGTGTCGGTCGGAGAGGAACCGGAGACGATTGAAGAAGTCGTGGAACCGTTCTTGGTTCGCGAAGGTCTCCTGGTGCGCACCAACCGGGGACGTGCCATTACTCCGAAGGGTTGCGAACACCTCGGGGTCACCCCGCCGGCGGGAAATGCCCTGTTTTAGAGGGTATATTTTCCGTTTTTAACCCGCAGGCTTTAGACTTGGACGGTCGCCTATTTTAAGGAAGGTTTATCTGTGCTGCCATTTCAAACTGCTGCAACCAACGCCCAAAATCCCATTATTACCTGGGTGATACTCGGCCTCGCGTTTGTGTTGATGATTGTTTTTATGCGCCGCTCCGGCCAGAAACGTGTGTCTCAGATGGAAGAACAGCGCAAGAGCATGGAACAAATGATGACTCCGGGAACCTGGGTGCGTACCACTTCGGGGTTCTTTGGAAAAGTCGTTGAAGTCAGTGGGGAAGTCATTACTTTGGCTAATCTGACCGGTGAGGAAACCTTGTGGGATCTCAAGGCTATCGCCAAAGTTGAGGATCCGATTTTTGGAACGGTCGCCGACTCAGATTCCGATTCTGCAGTGGAAGCGGAGGCAGACCCGGTGGCTGAGTCCACAGCGGAAACGCCTGATACCGAGTCGGAAGAACCCGGTTTCGGCTCCAATATGGGGGAAGATTCCCCGTCAGGAGATGACACCGAAAAAGGTGAGGGTCACACCTATTGACCCGAAGAAACGTTATAACAGGACAGTGAAAGTTAGATAAAAGAAGGAAAATCTGTGGCTGCCAAGAAGACAAAGAACAAGGCGTTGCGCACACTCATATTTTTCGCCGTGATTGTGGTGGCTCTGGCTGGGACCTTGGTCGGTTCGACCATATTCTCAGATGGCTCGTACGCCCCGAAACTGGCAATCGACCTCGAAGGTGGAACCCAGCTGATTCTCACCCCGAAGAATACAGAAGCCAAAGCGAAGGCCATCTCAGACGCTGATATTGAACAAGCCATTGAGGTTATTCGCCAACGTATCGACGCCTCCGGTGTGGCCGAGGCTGAGATTGCGCGAAATGGCCAGGAAAATATCTCGGTTGGTATTCCAGGCAACCCCAGTGAAGAAACTTTAGCTCTGATTCAGCAGTCCGCGGTCATGCGTTTCCGTACCGTGCTGCTCAGCGCACCCGGCAACGCTACCAACAATGAAGATCCCCAAGCGCTCTTGGGACAGCTGACCGGTACCGCGGCTCCTGCCGGACAAAACCAGCCAGCAGCTGGCGACACTGGTGGCCAAGAGACTCAGACCACCGTGGGTGAAGGCAACAATACGGTGACGATTCCGCCGTCTGCACCTGCCGAGACAGGTCAGACACAGTCCCTGGTGTTCAACTCAACGGACCCCAGTGCCACACCCACGCCGAGCGAGCCGAACCAGACTGAACCTGATATTGCCCCGGCTGCTAAACAGCCGTCCTCTGCGGCGATTCCGTTCGACAAACTCATGAAAGAGGCGGAAAAATATCCCGATACCCCGGCTGGCCAGTCCAATGTCATCAACGACCGGAAACACATTACCGTGCGGGACATGTTCATCTTTAACCACCTGGATTGCACCGACCCGGCCTCTCTCAAGGGCGGCTCATTGGACGATCCGAAAAAGAACCTGGTCGCCTGCTCTAAGGAAGGCTACGAGAAATACATCTTGGGCCCCGAAGTCCTCTCCGGCACCGACCTGGTTTCCGCGTCTTCCGGGATGGGAACCAACCAGCAGGGCAACGCCACCGGTCAGTGGGAAGTCGCGCTGAAACTCGATGCTGATGGCGCCAAGAAATTCGACGAAGTGGCCAAGGTGCTGTACCCAAACCAATCCAAGGGGACGAACCGCAATCCTGACAATAACCGTTTCGCCATTGTGCTGGACTCCTTGGTCGTCAGCGCGCCGGGGGTCAACGCCCCGGCCTTCGGCGGATCCGCATCTATTTCGGGTTCCTTGACACGGGAATCTTCCGCAACTTTGGCTAACCAGCTTCAGTTTGGTTCTCTGCCTTTGAACTTTGAACAGCAGTCCAAGCAGACCATCTCGGCGACCTTGGGCGGCGAACACCTGAAAGTCGGCTTCTATGCCGCTATCGTTGGTTTGGTTCTGGTCGTGCTGTATCTGCTCCAGCAATACCACGCTTTGGCAGGTTTGGCGACAGCCTCCCTGTTCCTGGCGGGTGGCATCGTGTACCTAGCCGTAGCCATCCTCTCTTGGGCGATGGGATATCGTTTGTCTCTGGCGGGCGTGGTCGGTTTGATTGTGGCCGTCGGTGTGACCATGGACTCATTCATCATCTATTTCGAACGTATTCGAGACGAAGTACGCGATGGTAAGCCATTGGCTACCGCGGTGGAAACCGGCTGGGATCGTGCGAAACGAACCATCGTGGTGTCCGACATTGTGAACATTGTGGCTGCGGTGGTCCTTTACGTTCTGGCTGTTGGCGGCGTACAGGGCTTCGCCTTCACTTTGGGCTTGACCACTCTGGTTGACCTGGGAATTATCTTCCTGTTCACCCACCCGATGATGTCGTTGCTCATCAAGACCCGTTACTTCGGTGAAGGTCGGAAGTTCAGCGGTCTGGATCCGCTGCACCTCGGTGCCAGCAGTGACCGCATCTATATGCAGTCTGCCTCGACGGCGTCTTCCCCCCGTAAAAAGAAGTCTGCGCAAAAGGTCGCTGCACCAACCATTTCTCTGGCTCGCCAAAAGGCCGGTCTGCCTCAGTCTGATGAGGAGGACGAAATCGAGGAAACGTCTGCGGCTCCGGCTGAGAACACCGAGCCGGAAACTCCCGCGAAAGAACCCGAATCGGACACTTCCCCGGCAGAACCCACTTCCGAAACTGCGGAATCCGACGGAACCGAGGAGACCGCCCCGAAAGATGAACCCACCCAGACAGAGGAGGACGCGAAATGATGAGTTACGCCCAGTGGGGTAATGCGCTTTACTCCGGGAAAAAGTCTTACGGAATCATTAAGAATCGCCGAATTCCGCTCACTGTCGGAGCTATTTTGATGGCTATTTCCGTCATCGGGATTGCGATTTTTGGGTTGAATCCGTCTATCGAGTTCACCGGCGGTGCCGAGTTCGTAGTCACTAACACAGCAACGAATCCGCCCCAGCAACCCGCCTACGATGCGGTGAAAGCCGCCGGCCTGAACGAACAGACCAAGGTTGCCCAGATGGGCACGAACGGTCTGCGCGTCCAAACCAGTCAGCAACCCATCGACGTGGAGCTGAAGATTCAAAAGGAGCTGGCCAAAGCCTACAACGTGGACATTTCAAAAGTCTCTAAGACTTCGATTGGCCCGTCTTGGGGGGCTTCGGTGTCCAAGCAGGCTCTGGTTGGTTTGCTGGTATTCATGGGCATGATTGCGCTGCTGTTGATGGCGTACTTCCGCACCTGGACCATGTCATTCTCAGCACTGTTTGCGTTGATGCATGACTTCCTGATTACTTTGGGCGTGTTCGCCTACACGCAGATTGAGATTACTCCGGCAACGATTATCGGTTTGCTGACCATCTTGGGTTACTCCCTGTACGACACGGTGGTGGTTTTCGATAAAATCCGCGAAAACACCCGCGATATGTTCAATCAGTCGCGCTCCAAGTATAACGAGCTGGCGAACCTGTCCATCAACCAAACGATGGTGCGTTCCATCAACACCTCTATCACCGGTATTTTGCCGGTGTCAGCGATTCTGTTCCTGGGCGCGGCATTGCTGGGTACCTCCACTCTGTTGGATATTTCGATGCCGCTGTTCATCGGCATGATTGTTGGTACTTTCAGTTCTATCTTTATCGCCACCCCGATGCTGACGCTGGTCCGGGGTCGTTCGCAAGCTATCAAAGACCACAACGCCAAGGTTGACAAGGCTCGTGCCGCCGCTGTGGAATCGGGTGCCGCCACTCTCAACGAGGACGGCTCGTTCAAGGAGGTCACGCCTGCCGTGGTGGCGGCCCCCATGGTTCCTGGACACCATAAGGGGCAGGCTGCGCAACCGAAACGGAAGAAGACCAAGAAATGAATTTCCCCGTTGACTTCGACTCGCGTCTGCACGAGATTATCGTTACGCACCTGACTGAGATTCCTGATTTTCCCCAGCCCGGTATCCTGTTTCGGGATTTTTCCCCGCTGCTCGCTTCCGGGGAGCCTTTTCAGGAATTGATTCAAGGAATTGCCCAGCACTATCGGGGGCGAATCAACGCGGTAGCCGGGTTGGAGTCACGCGGGTTTATCCTGTCCTCTCCTCTGGCTGTCGAACTGGGTGTGCCCATGATTATGGTGCGTAAGGCCGGAAAGCTGCCCGGACACGTGGTTAGCGAATCCTACGATTTGGAATACGGTTCCGCGACGATTCAAGTCCAACCGGAAACGGTGCAAGGCTTTGACAACATTCTGGTGGTTGATGACCTCTTGGCAACGGGAGGAACCGCCGCCGCTTCCGTGAAACTCTTGGAAAAAGCCGGGGGACACGTCTGCGAAATTATGGTGTTGATGGAGTTGAAAGCCCTCAACGGACGTACTCACCTGGGCAATACGCCTTTCCACTCACTCGTGGAACTGTAAACGCGCTCAGCACCTGTCACCCGTATGGGATAGGCTGAGGAATTCATTGATTTCACGCTCGATTTTTGGAAAAGAATCCAGGTCACACCCCATTAAACTAACGTTTACCGGGCAAAAGAATTAGAATCTCTGTATGGAGCAAGCGCCGGAGATTGTCAACGAGCCCAGTGAGAATACTGGTGCTCTGCGCGGCTCTCTGTTTCGATTGGTCCGTTCCCGTAGTTCATACCGCGAGCTCGAACCCGTGTTGCGGGCAGTCAAGGAAAACCATCCCAAAGCTGACTTTGACCTTTTGGAGCGGGCTTATGTGACCGCTGAACGTTACCACCGGGGACAATTCCGCAAGTCGGGAGAGCCCTACATTACGCATCCGGTCGCGGTCGCGACTATCCTGGCCGAACTGGGCATGTCGGAAACAACGGTTGCGGCGGGGCTGCTGCACGACACGGTAGAGGACACCGACTATTCTTTGGAACAATGTCGGCGTGACTTTGGCGAGGATATTGCCGCTTTGGTCGACGGGGTCACCAAACTCGATAAAGTGAAATATGGGGATTCCGCCCCGGCAGAGACTATCCGAAAAATGCTGGTCGCGATGGCTAAGGACATCCGAGTCCTGCTCATTAAACTCTCTGACCGTCTGCATAATGCGCGTACCTGGCGTTATGTCAGTAAAGAAAGCGCCGCGCGCAAAGCTAAGGAAACCCTGGAAATTTATGCCCCGTTGGCTCACCGGATGGGGCTCAACGCCATTAAATGGGAGCTGGAGGATCTGGCGTTTAAAACCCTCTATCCTCAGATTTACCAAGAAATCGACAAGCTAATTCAGGAGGCCGCGCCCCGCCGGGAGGAACAGCTCAGCGCCATCATCCAGACTATTGAAGGCGACTTGCGGGATGCGAAAATCAAGGGGACTGTGACCGGGCGCCCGAAACATCACTACTCGATTTATCAAAAGATGATTGTGCGCGGCCGTGATTTCAACGATATTTACGACTTGGTGGCGGTGCGCGTGCTGGTGGAATCCGTGCGCGATTGCTACGCCGTGCTGGGACTGATGCACTCGCGGTGGTCTCCGATGCTGGGTCGGTTCAAGGACTATATCGCGATGCCGAAATACAACCTGTACCAGTCGTTGCACACCACGGTTATCGGTCCGAAGGGAAAACCTGTCGAAATCCAGATTCGCACCTATGAAATGCACCGCCGTGCCGAATTCGGGATTGCCGCCCACTGGAAATACAAGGAAAACCCCAATGCCAAATCGTTGAAAAAGTCCGAGGGCGGCAAGGTCTTGGACTTGGAAAATGAGATGGGCTGGCTGCGCCAACTGGTTGACTGGCAAAAGCAAACCCAAGACTCAGGGGAGTTCCTGGACTCGCTGCGTTACGAAATTAACTCTGCCCAGGTCTATGTGTTTACCCCGAAAGGCCAGGTAGTAGTGCTGGCTGCCGGATCCACTCCGGTCGATTTCGCCTATTCCGTACACACTGAAGTGGGGAATAAGACGGTCGGCGCCAAAGTCAACGGCAAGCTGGTTCCCCTGGAATCAAAACTGGAAAACGGCGACACGGTGGAAATCTTTACGTCCAAGTCTCCCGGTGCGTCCCCCAGTCGGGATTGGTTGTCCTTCGTGGCCACCCCGCGCGCAAAATCAAAGATAAAAGCCTGGTTTTCAAAGGAACGCCGCGAGGAATCTATCGATAAAGGCCGGGAAATCCTGGCGAAAGAAATCCGTAAACAGAAACTGCCGATTCATCAACTTGCCAGCCATGAATCTTTGGAATCCGTAGCGAAACAGTTGGGATTACCCAACGTCGACACTCTCTATGCGACCATCGGAGACTCCCACGTCAGCGCCCAAAATGTGGTGGAACGCCTGCTTAACTTTACCGGCTCCCTGACGGAAGATGACGATGAGGAGGTTTTGGCCGAGGAAGAAGCCGTCCCCACCCATACGCCTACGACTGAATCTCGTGCCGGGGGCTCCGGGGTATTGGTCGATGGTCAGGACGCTGACGATTTGTGGGTCAAGCTGGCCAAGTGCTGCACCCCGGTTCCCGGAGATGAAATCATGGGATTTGTCACCCGGGGTCATGGGGTTTCCGTACACCGCGTCGATTGCGTGAATGCCAAGAATCTCAGCGTGGCTCAACAGGAACGCGTCATTTCCGTCAAGTGGGCGCAGCATTCCAAGACACCGTTCCTCGTCCAGGTGCAAATTGAGGCTCTGGATCGAGGAGGGCTATTGAGCGATGTGACCAGGGTTCTCACCGACAATCACGTAAACATTCTCTCGGGCAATATTTCCACCACACGCGACCGGGTGGCGTATTCCCGTTGGGCTTTTGAGCTGGCCGAGCCTTCCCATCTGCAAGACATTCTCAATGACTTGGGACGCATTTCGGGGGTATATTCCGCAACTCGCGTGACACCCGGACAAAACGGGGCCGCAGAGCCGACCCCGCAGCCTTAGACTGGGGGAGATAACCCAGAAAGATACGGGATTCTCGGAGCGGATTATTCCGCCGCGGCTTTACGAGCCTGGTCGAGCCAGCCCTTGCGGGCCTGCAAATCCTCTTCGAGCTTCTTGGTGTCCTTGCCGTCTTGCTTCGCAGCGGCAATCTCAGCTTCGAGTTTGGCGATTTTCTCTTCGAGCTGCCCGACCAGACCCTCAGCGCGAGCTTTCGTTTCCGGATTGGACTTAACCCACGCCTCGTTTTCAGCTTTCGCAATAGCCTGTTCCACGGAACGCAAACCGTTTTCCAAACGCTGTATATCTCCGCGGGGAACCCGCCCGGCTTCATCCCACTTATCCAATAGGTCGCGGAATTTTGCCTTGGTGGTTTCCAAGTCTTTCACCGGCATGAGGGCTTTCGCCTGTTCCAGCAGCTTTTCTTTCACCTCAAGGTTGGCTTGTTCCTCGGTGCTGGTCTTGGCGTTGTCGGCGCTGCGAGCATCGAAAAAGACCTGCTGAGCGGCGCGGAAACGTTCCCACAGTGCGTCGTCGTCCTTGCGGGAAGCCCGCCCGGCAGCTTTCCATTCCGTCATCAAATCCCGGTAAGCTGCGGAGGTTCGTGCCCAATCGGTCGAGTTTGCCAGCTCCTCAGCGCGTTTGATCAGGGCTTCTTTCGTAGTGCGAACTTCTGCCCGTTTGGTATCAAGCTGCGAGAAGAATGACTTACGATGCCTGTCAAAAGACGTGCGGGCTGCTGAAAAACGCTTCCACAAAGCGTCCTCGGTGGCGCGATCGATACGCGGTCCCTTGCGCTGGGATTCTTTCCATGATTCCAGCAGTTCGCGCAAGCGTTCCCCGGATTGCTTCCACTGGGTGCGTTCCGGATCTTGGGCGGCAATTTTTTCGGCTGCCTCCACAATCTTGTTGCGTGTCTCCAGGGCTTGCGCCTTGGCGACTTCGCGTTCCTCAGCCAGCTGTTCCTTGCGGGCTGCACCCAGTTCCCGCAGTTTTTCAATGCGAGAACGCAAACCGTCGAGGTTGCCCACCACCATGGGGGACTCCATCGCCTTGTCTAAGGACTTTAGGGTGGCATCGATATCGTGAGCCTTTAACGTTGCCAAACGTGCTTGAGCCAAATCGACTTGGGCTTGCAGGTCGAGGAAACGACGTACGTAAAGCGCTAAGGGTTGCTCCGGGATTCCGTCCGCGTATTGGCCGACTTCCCGCTCGGTATCGCCGTCTTTGACAAAAACCCGACCCTGGTCATCAACGCGCCCGTATTTGGAGGCTTCGTCCATAGCGATTTTCTCGATGGGTCCCAGGGGCTTGTTTGTATTGGTATCTTCCAGGTGTACCGGCGTGATTTGCGGGTTTTTTTCACCAGTTTGGGGCGCGGATGCTGCGGGAGATGCTTCAGTCGGTGTTGGTGCAGGAGCGGTGGGAGATTCCGGTGCCGCCGTGGGTTCCGGGAGGGAAGCGGCTGGCGATTCAGTCTGAGGCAAACTACCGGCCTCAGCTGCTGTCTGGGCAGGTCCTGTTGAGGTTTTACCAGGTTGGTTTTCCTGCGTTTCCTTGATTTCGCTGGTGATGGATTCCTGTTCAGACGTGGCCATGAATTTTTCCTCCTGACGGGGTTGGTGCCGCGGCACGTTCCGTTCGCGTTGGTAAGTATATTTCCAGGATTACTTTACTTGAAAAGACACGGTTTCGGGAAACTGGGTGAAAGAAAATTCGTGACGGAAAAAATCAGTTAGCCTTGAACTATGGATGTGTTACGGATTGTTTCGCCGATTTACGGGGAAAATTGCTATGTTTTGGTCACTGCGAACAAATCCGCTTTGGTTATTGATCCCGGCGCGAAAACAGCCACGCGAATCAAGGAACTTTTGACACAGCTCAATGCTGAGTTGGCTGCAATCTTGCTGACTCACGGCCATGCTGACCACCTTTGGAATACGGCTCAGGTCGCTGCCTGCAACCCCGAGGCACCCGTTTATTTGGCAAAACCGGATCATTTCTGGATGGATGCTCCCGGTCCGGGCGTTCAGCTAGGTGTTAACAATTACTTCACCGAAATGGACGGGGCGTGGGAACCGGTCACGGTTCAAGTTCCGCCCGATGCGCTGTTTGCCGGTGGGGGAGCGCAAATTATTCCCGATTTAGTGTTGCGTGCCCTGCCGGCTCCGGGACATTCGCCCGGATGCACCATGTTCTTTGGCGCTGACAAAGGCGAGGACCACGGTCAGGGACTCGGTTTTGACGGCCGCGACGACCAGGCATTTTGTTTCTCCGGGGACGTAGTTTTCAAAGGCTCGATTGGCCGTACCGACCTGCCCCATTCCGACCCTGAGGTGATGACGGAAACTTTGCGAACCCTCAAAATCAGCGTCAACCCCGACACTCTGCTGCTGCCCGGTCACGGAGAGACGACCACCTGGGCGGCAGAGCTCGCGAACAACCCATTTCTGAGATGACTTGGGAAAATGAGAGAATATGCCCATGATGACATCACTTTCAGGTTTTCCCGAGTTCACCCCGGAGGAAAAAATCCTTGAGGACGAGTTGATTTCCCGTCTGACCAGGGTATTTGAACTGCACGGATTTTCCCACCTAGAGACGCGTGCCATCGAACCTCTCAGCGAGCTGGAACGCAAGGGAGAAACTTCCAAAGAGGTCTACGTACTGTCTCGGCTGCAGGATAAGGAAGGCAAAGAGGATCGCAAGAACGGGCTCCACTTTGACCTGACCGTGCCGTTGGCTCGTTACGTGCTGGAAAATTCCCACCTGTTGCGTTTCCCCTTTAAGCGTTACCAAATTCAAAAGGTGTGGCGCGGCGAACGACCCCAGGAAGGTCGTTTCCGCGAGTTTGTCCAGGCCGACATCGATATGGTCGCTGCGGAAACTTTACCGCCCCAGTTTGAGATTGAAGCCCCGCTGATTATGGCTCAAGCGCTGGAATCTCTGCCGATTCCCACCCCGGTGGTGCACGTGAATTCCCGTAAGATTTTGCAGGGAGTCTGCAATGCTCTAGGTATCACGCAAGTGGACGAGGTTCTGCAAGTCATCGATAAACATGACAAGGTGCGCCCCGAAGACTTCACACAGATGCTCAGCGAACTTGGCCTCGATGCGTCTCAGATACAAACTCTGGTCAGTCTGGCAGACATCAGCGGAGCCGATGAACATGTCATCCAGCAGGTGCGCGATTTGGGACTGCACGATGACCTGTTGGAGGAAGGTCTGTCGGACGTGGCGAGAATGCTGCGTAGCGTTCCTGATCATGAGAAAGGCAACGTGGTAGCGGACTTTAAGATTGCTCGCGGGCTGGATTACTACACCGGCATGGTCTACGAAACGTTTATTACAGGGGCTGAATCTTATGGTTCGATCTGTTCCGGGGGGCGCTACGATAACTTGGTTTCCCAAGGTAAGCGTCACTTTCCCGGGGTGGGGATGTCTATCGGTTTGACCCGGCTCATCTCGATTATTCTGGCTAATGATTGGGCTAAAGTGTCCCGTCCGGTTCCGACTTGTGTTTTGGTTGCGGTGGATAGCGAGGATACACGGGGACAAGCCGAGGCGGTGGCTTGGCAGTTGCGAGCTCGCGGCATCAGCACGGAAGTCAGCCCAACCGCCGCCAAGTATGGGAAACAAATCAAATACGCGGTGACCCGCGGCATTCCCTACGTGTGGTTTGTGGAATCCGGGGAAGTAAAGAATCTCATTAGCGAGACCCAGGAAAGTGCCCAAGCCGACACGTTTACCCCCGCCCCCGAACTTTTGAAACCGCAGGTGATTGCCAACTATGAGTAGATCGCCATCGAAGAGTTTGGATGAGTTAGCTCAGCAGCTGGAGGACCTAATCTTTGGTTTTCCGGTGGCGCAGGCTCCTGCCGTAAAGCTGCGAAACACGGCAGTCTCCCGGCTTCGCGAGCATTTGCGCGCGCGGGGTACTGACCTGGACGGTCCCCTTGTAGCGGTACTGGCCGGTTCTACCGGGGTGGGCAAATCGACGCTCCTGAATTCTTTGGTCGGTGCGCAAGTTCCGACTTCCGTGAGGCGTCCCACGACTTTGACCCCGGTACTCGTGTACCATCCTGACGACGAGTTGTGGCTGGCGGCAGACCGCATCTTGGGAGGATTTGAAAAGATACGTCTGTTAGACGATGATGCCTGGGACGATCCCGCCGTCGCGTCTGCCGTACCGGAACGTGTGCCAGCGGGCGAGGAGGCTGCGACAGCACCGGCGCCGCAGCTCATCTTGCGTTCGACTCCCAAGATGCCTCCGGGAATGTGCCTCATCGATTGTCCCGATTTGGATTCCTATTTGGACACGAACCGTGAATTAGCTCAGCACCTGTTGGAAGTTGCTGACTTGTGGATTTTTGTGACTACCGCCAACCGTTACCGGGACGAGCCGGGGCTGGAGCTGCTGCGGAAGGCTGCCCGGCGTGATGTCGCTATCGGTGCGGTGCTGAACAGGGTCACACAAGGTTCCCTCCTGGCGGCTAAGCAGGATCTCAGCGCGGAAATCTCTGCTAGCAACCTCAAAGATGTTCCGATTTTTGCCATTATGGAAACTCAGATTGCTGACGGAGAACTGCCTGCCGAAGATTTAGTTTCCCTGCGTAACTGGCTCGATAACCTGGCTGGTGACGCCTTGATGCATTCCGCCATGGCGCGTCAGACCCTGTTTGGTTCTCTGCATGAAGTCCTGGATTTGAGCGAAAAAGTGTTCGATGCTGCCGCCGCTGAGGGACAAATGCGCAGCGATGTCCAGCAAACTGTGGAGCAGCTGGAACAGCAACTGCTGGAATTTGTCGATGCTCAGATTGTGGCTCCCACCTGGTTCCAAGGTGAGCCTGCCGACCTTTTGGAGCCCTGCGTGCGCTGCCAACTCGAGGAGTACCAGGCTGAAAACAGCTGGGTACGCCAGCGGCTGAAATGGAAAAATGCCTGGCTCAATCAGCAACCCCAACCTGATGCGGCGCTGGATGCTGTAAAGCGGGCGGTGGCGAGCAGCGTGTCGAACCTCGACTTTCAGATAGAGCAAATGATTGCTGACGCTATTCGGGACTCTGTATTGCCCGACTCCGGTCATATTGTAGACGAAACCGCGCAACCCTTGGACGGTAGCGAACTCTTAGAGCAGTGGTCTCTGACCCCGGCGGAATGTTGCCGCCAAGCTGGCTGGAATCGGGATGAGAAGCTCTCGACAGACGATGCCCAGACGCTTTTCCTGTCGGTTCTCTTTGCCGGAATGGCCTCGCCCGAAACTTGCCAGTTCACCAGGGTTGACGAGCTTTTGGGAGCTTTTTTTGATATCTCGACACGTTTGCGACTGCGGTCGTGGAGCCGATCCGCTCTTCGCCGCGGGCTGCACGCTCGGGTCAACCAGCGCATCGCCACCTTGCGTCAAATCATTCCTGATTCCGACAACTCTGAACTAATCGCCGCGGGACGAAAAACGCTGCGTACCCTGCGAGAGGAGTGGTCCTAGTGCCGCGGAATAATCCCGAACAACGCAAAACTCGAATGCAAGCAGCCCTGCACCGCGCGGCGGAGTGTCTCGATGTCGTTCAGGGAACGTGTGGCTCCGAAACGTTCCTGGTTCAGGCTCGCGAAGATTTACGCAGTTTAGAGAACCAGCTAGAACGCCGGGATGCCTTAGACCCCCGAGTAACCGTGATAGCGGTAGCCGGACCGAGCGGCACCGGAAAATCCACGGTGGTAAACACCTTGGCCCGTCGCAACAGCTTGGTGCCAACGGGGATGCACCGACCGACCACAACTGAGCTGGTGGCCTATGTCGACGCGGAGGTGACTGCCGCACCGTTTTTAGAACTGAGCGGAATTCCGCGCAGTGTCAGCGTGGAGTTTTGTACCACCCGTTCCAATCCACTCCGGGACAGTTTGGGAATGGTAGGCGAGGGGCACCAGGTACGGTCGGCTCTTACACAGTGCGGTCACCCGATTGTGGTCGAAGTTCCCGATACACTGCTGGTTCCCGAACTGACATCAGCGGCATCCCAGGTCCTAGAAACAGCGGATCTCATCTTGTGGACTACGGATTCCCAAAAATATGCCGATGCCGCTTTCCACAGCCGAATTTCGGCGTTCCCACGTCACCCGAACTCGTACTTTGTCCTGACCCACACCGAGGGCTTGACTGAGTCTCAGCTACAAACCCTGAACCAGGAGCTGGCCGCCATTGCCGAAAGGATAGGGGTCAGTCCTGAAATTTTGCAGATTTCGCTTTACGATGAGTCCAGTTTGGCACGATTCCGCGAAACCGTAGCCGAGTTGTCCCACGCGCCGGAAGCCCGTTGGAGAGGTCAACAAGCCGCGATTCATCACGCCGCCACGAAGCTAGGCCAAGATTTGGAACTGGATGTGACCGGAGAGTTCTCAACGCAGCCCGTTCAGGCTCCGTCTGTTGCTTCGCCACCGTCTCCAGCCGAAACAAAACTGGTGGACCAGGTGACCCAGGTCAGCGGTTTGTCGGCCATGGAAGCGAACTTTTCCAAACAATACCTGAGGGCGGGAGGCTTTTGGACGCTGTGGCCGGTGCTGAACTGGTTGGCGGGAATCAAACCGTTGGCACATGTCAATCAGGATAATTCGGCCACGCCCGGCGAACCTGAAGCGGACAAACCCGTCGGCCCTTCTGCGGACCCCTCCCCAGAACAAACCGCCGACGAGAGCGCGACCCCAGCCGTAGCTGACTCCACTCCAGACCCAGACCTTCCTTCGATAGCCCCGCAAGCCGACTCGCTCAACCGTTTCTTCCCCCGCGTCAACGTGGCGGGAATTACCAGCGCGGCTCGCACCTACGCGGCGACCGCCAGTGCGCACCGCCCGTCCAAATGGGTGGACTTTGCCCAGCTCAAGGCCGTGGAACTGTCCGGAAACCTGGTCAGCGCCCTCAACCTAGCTTTGGAATCCTGGAAATTCCCGGCTCGTCCCGCCCGGACCTGGTGGCGGATTTGGCGACTCGGACATTGGTTCTGGTTAGCTGCGTTAGTGGTGGGACTGCTGTGGAGTCTCGTTGCGGGGGTGGCGTTCCTCGGCGGTGCTGGCACCAGCGCGGCCGTGTGGATGGTCGGACCCGTGCCGTTCCCTCTCCTGGTTTTGGTTGCCGCAGTTGCGGGCACCCTGGTGTGGAGCCTAGTGGGAACTAAGATACTGCACTGCGGGGCGCGAAACTACGGGAGAGAATGTGCCGACAAATTCCGCTCGCTGATCCAGGAAGTGACTCGTCAGGGTTTCCTGGTCAAAATGAACCAGAATTTGGATTTGTACCCCCAGCTGTCCGAACTGGTTTCAGAAATGCGTTCGCGAGACACCCAATCGCGTTAGCTTTCGTCTCACCCGTTCAAGGAACAGCTTCCAGGGTTTCCCCTCAGCTCAGATAGGCGTTAAACTTTAGAGAGCCCACTTCTGGGAACGGGGTGTCGCACCCCGATTGACTTGAGACGAATTTTCAAAGGAAGGCATAAGTTGCTGCGAACTCACAAATGTGCGGAATTGAACCTGAAACACGATGGTCAGACCGTCACCCTCTGCGGTTGGGTGGATCGTCGCCGAGACCACGGCGGGGTAGCTTTCATGGACTTGCGTGATGCCTCCGGAATTGTCCAGCTGGTCGTCAGTGAAGAAGTGGTCCGGGAAGTCCGTAACGAATACGTGCTCAAGGTCACCGGCAAGGTGCGCAAACGCCCCGAAGGCAACGAAAACCCCGAAATCGTCACCGGCGATATTGAGGTTATGGCCGATGATGTCGAAATTTTGAACTCCTGCGCGACGCTGCCTTTCCAAGTTTCTGAACATGCCGAGGACTCCAATGTCGGTGAGGATATCCGGTTGCGTTACCGTTTCGTTGATCTGCGCCGCCGTCAGCTGCACGACAATCTGGTGCTGCGCTCGCGGATTTCTCAGATTGCCCGGCGGGTTATGGAAGAACACGAATTTATTGAGATTGAAACCCCAACTTTGACGCGTTCCACCCCGGAAGGGGCGCGAGACTTCGTAGTCCCGGCGCGGATTCGGCCCGGTTCTTGGTACGCCTTGCCGCAGTCGCCCCAGCTGTTTAAACAGCTGCTGATGGTCGGTGGTATGGAACGCTACTTCCAGTTGGCTCGCTGCTACCGTGACGAAGATTCCCGCGCTGATCGCCAACCCGAATTTACGCAGCTCGATTTGGAAATGAGTTTCGTCGACCAAGACGATGTCATCGAGGTAACCGAACACCTGCTGAAAGAGATTTGGAAAGTTATCGGCTATGACCTGACCACTCCGATTCCGCGGATGCCTTTCCAGGAAGCCATGGATCGTTTCGGTTCGGATAAACCGGATTTGCGTTTCGGCTACGAACTCGTTGATTTGACCGAATTCTTTAAAGACACCCCGTTTAAAATCTTCCAAGCACCCTACGTGGGGGCAGTGGTCATGCCCGGTGGCGGTTCCCAGCCACGCCGTACTTTTGACAAGTGGCAGGAATGGGCGAAAGCCCGCGGTGCGAAGGGTCTGGCCTACGTGACGTTGAATGAAAAGGGCGAAACTGCCGGCCCGGTAGCCAAAAATATTTCTGACGCGGAAAAGGCCGGCCTGGCTGCTGCCACCGGAGCCCAGCCGGGGGACTGCATTTTCTTTGCCGCCGGGGACAAGACCGCTTCGCAAACGTTGCTGGGGGCAGCTCGCTTGGAGATTGGGAAGCGTTGCGACCTCATCGATGAAAAGGCGTGGGCCTTCACCTGGGTGGTGGACGCGCCGCTGTTCAAGCCCTCCGGCGAGGCAGTAGCGGAAGGCGACGTGGCGCTGGGCCACTCCGCTTGGACCGCCGTACACCACGCTTTTACTTCGCCGAAACCGGAATGTCTCGATACCTTCGATACCGACCCCGGCAATGCCTTGGCGTACGCGTATGACATCGTGTGCAATGGGGTGGAACTCGGCGGTGGTTCTATCCGTATCCATCGCCGCGATGTTCAGGAACGGGTGTTCAAGGTTATGGGCTTTTCGCAGGAGGAGGCGCAGGCACGCTTCGGATTCCTGCTCGACGCTTTCAAGTACGGCGCTCCACCGCATGGCGGTTTGGCTTTGGGGTGGGATCGCATTGCCGGAATGCTGACGGGTTCCCCGTCGATTCGCGATGTTATCGCCTTCCCGAAGGCTGGCGACGGCTTAGATCCGCTCACCGGTGCGCCCGCCCCGATTACGGACGAACAGCGCAAAGAAACCGGCGTGGATTACGTGCCGGAAGATGACGAAGACGCCGAGGACGCTGAGGAAGCCGAGGACAGCGAAAATACGCTGTAAAAGCTACTTCTGAGGAAAATCACCGCGAGTTGTCTCTCAACTGCCAACTGTCCCCTCTACAATAGATGGAATAGTTGGCAGGGTTTCACCAAGGGGGGAAATTATGAGCGCAAAAATTTTTGAACTGCACCCGGCAAATCCGCAGACGCGTTCGTTGAACCAGATTGTGGAGATTATCCAGGATGGCGGCATAATGGCGTATCCCACTGATTCGGGATACGCGCTAGGCTGTGCTTTGGCCAACGGGGCTGGCCTGGAACGCATCCGGAAAATCCGCCAGCTCGATGACAAGCACCATTTCACGCTGGTGTGCCACGATTTCGCCCAGCTGGGTCAGCTGGTGATGGTGTCGAATTCCCAGTACCGGCTGATTAAATCGCTGACTCCGGGGCCGTACACGTTTATCTTGAAAGGTACCAAGGAAGTTCCGCGCGCCACGCTGAACAAAAAGAAGCACACTGTCGGCGTGCGGATTCCCGCGCACAAGGTCGCCTTATCGCTGGTAGAAGCCTTGGGGGAGGCTATCTTATCCTGCACCCTGCTGTTGCCCGGAGATACGGAACCACTGAGCGATCCGGTCGAGGTCATCGCCAAGCTGGGGCACCTGCTAGATATTATCGTCGATGCGCCGATTGGTTCGGACCAGGCCACTACCGTTATCAACATGGAGGACGACGTCCCGGTGGTAACCCGAGAGGGAGCCGGTCCGGTTGATTTCTTGCAGTAGGTTACTCGCCGGTGCTCTCGGCGGTGTCACTGTGCTGATTGTGTGCAAGCGCGGTTGAGTCATCCACCGTGTCGGAATCGGCCAGATTGGGAAGGTCGTCTTCCCACACCAAACCGGGATCTTGCGGTTTTTGATCCGGGTAGGGCTCCAGGAGGGGAGAGAGAAACAGGCGGCTGAACAGCACGTTGAGCAGCACCACGATAACCAGGGCAAAAGCCGACTGTTTCACGGGCATGGCGTTCATTGGCAGGAAAGCCAGGAAAATCGCCAGGTGGATGACGGAGCGTGTCCACAGTGCCCCGCGGGTTTGGGTCAACTCGTTCAGCAGCGGGTCGTCGTCCAGTTCCGCCAGTTCCTCCGGCAGATGATGTTTCGCTCTATTCATGGCATAGAACTGGTAATCCAGGGATAGCGCGAAACCGAAACCCGCCAGTAACACTGCCACGTTAGGGTCGACACCTCCGGAACGCGCCAGTTTGGGCAGGAACGCGCCCCACCCGTCTTGGAACACCAACGCCGTCAGCCCCAAAGCCACCAATAGGTTCAGGGAGTTCAATAAAGTCGCCCACACCGCTGCCGAAGCACGCCTGGTGGCGCGCAAAATGACCAGAAAAGTCGCCAGCACCATGATTCCGGCCAGCGGGGGAACAAACTTAGTGAGTTGGTAGGCAAAGTCAACCTGGTTAGCAGCCTGGCCGGTGGTCCACTTGGGGAAATCCGAAGGTAAGCTGCGAATAGTTTTCACGATTTCACCGGCTTGACGATTGGTGACGCCCGGCTTCAAATCTACGTCCAAAACGCTATAGTCCCCAGCAATTTCAGTGTTTCCGGCAGTCATCGCATCGACACCGGGAATCTTGCCTACCGCAACAGACCAGCTTTGCATATTTGCGGCGGTGGTTTTCCCTAATATCTGGATATCCGGAGTGGCTGCGGTAGTGCCGTAGTGAGCTGCGCGTAGAGCTTCAAACTTCGCGGCATTCGTTCCTGGAGGAAAAGTCGTCTGCCCTGAGGTGTGCCAGGTAATTCCGAAGGCGGGAATCGCCATCACTAACAGAAAAACTACCAGGACACCGGTCAAAATTGGTTTGGCAGGTTTCCGTGAGCCGAAAAGTTTCCGTAGCCGGTCGCTTAGAGAACGGAACCAGGAGGAAATCGTGGTAAAAATCCTCCGATGCCATTGCGGACGCGGGTATTCCAGCCACCTGATGCCGAGGTACAGCAGCGAGGGAATCAAGGTCGTCCCAATTGCGTAGCATCCCAGGATAGAGAACATACTGACCAGAGCCACCCAGCGCAGGCTGCTAGCAGGGAAGATAGCTACCATAATCAGACCCAACACAATTAGTGCCGTGGAAATAAGCATAGCCGGAGCCGAGTGGGTAAACACCTCGTCTAAGGGCGTGAGAGAGTCACGGCGCTTGCGCAACCGACGTTCATGTGGCTTGGAAATACGCGGAATCTCAGCGGTGTATTTGACCACCGCCAGACGGGAGCGGCTGCGGCTGATGAGAAACACCGTATAACTGGTCACCACCCCTAGTGAAAGCATGGTGACCAGGGCAGAATCACCGGGAGCGGGCTTGACGATGAGGGAAGCCAGGGTAGCGATGGTCCGCGTCACAATCCATCCGCAAAAGGTCGGAATGAAAGCGAGTAAAGCCAGGCGCAGACGTCCCATAGCCCCGAACAGCACCACAAAAATCATCAGCAAGGCAATGAGATTCGCCTTGAGAGAATCATGGTGTGCGCTCGCGGCAACTTCTTGATTGTTCAGGTCTTCATCCGTGACGATGCCCTCGGCGTGAGGCGCGAAAGAACGCATATCGCCGGCAATTTGGCTCAAAGCATTCTCAGTCATGGCGCGGATGTCGTCGGCGCGTTGGGGGAACTGGGTCAAGTCCAGCAGCACCACCATCATGAAACCCTGCTTATCCGCGGCAATAAATTTGTCCATCAAAGTTTTTGCATCGGGGTTATTAACATCGTCGCCTTTCGCAAACGGATACAGCACCCCCGCCGGAATAACCCCCGGAACCTCACTGAAACTCGCCGCCGCGGAGTCCAGCACGTTCTTGACTTCCGCGCGCTGTTTATCCATGTCCACCCCGGTGACGATGAGGTAAGCCTGATAGTTGGAACTGCGGCTGTCATTCAGGATTTGTGACGCGACGTAGGATTCCGAACCGGGGATAGAAACCAGGCGGTTTTCGACACGATTCCACATGTTTCCGAAGCCAAAACCGGTCAAAGTAAAGGCTGCACAGATGACTATCACCAAAGCCCAAATCAACACCGTGGGCAGAGGGCGTCGATTCAAACGGCGATATAGTTTCAGGAACATGTTATGCATTGTCTCACACACTTTAGGGTAATTTTCACTAGGGTGGTTTCATGGACTTGTTTGATTCCTTGAGCGATACCGGCAGAGGGGTTCCGGAGTTTCGTCCGGATGCTCCTCTGGCGGTGCGGATGCGTCCACGTAACGTAGCAGAATTGGTGGGACAGTCACACCTTTTGGCGCCCAATTCGCCGTTACAGCGGCTGTTGCGGGCAGACACCGAGATGACTTCCTCCGTGATTCTCTACGGTCCGCCCGGAACTGGCAAAACAACCTTGGCATATCTGGTGGCGCAGGCAGGGGGCCGGGAATACGCCCAGCTTTCCGCTATCAACGCGGGAGTCAAGGAAGTCCGTGAGGTCATTAACGCGGCGAAGCAACGGCTGAGTCTGAGCGGTCAAGAAACCATTTTGTTTTTAGACGAGGTTCATCGGTTTTCTAAATCCCAGCAGGACTCGCTGCTGCCGGCAGTGGAAAACCGGTGGGTTATCCTGGTCGCCGCCACCACCGAAAATCCGGCATTTTCCGTCATCTCTCCACTGTTGTCCCGATCCCTGCTGCTGACGTTGAAACCACTGACAAATCAGGATATCGAGACCATTATGGACCGGGCTTTGGCGGACGAACGCGGACTGGCTGGAAAGTACACCCTGACCTCGGACGCTAGGGAAAGCCTCATCAGATTGGCCGGTGCGGACGGGCGTAAAGCCTTGACCCTGTTGGAAGCTGCCGCCGGGGGAGCGGATTCACGCGAGGCCAGCGAGATTACCGAAGACGATGTTGCGGTTGCGGCGGATACGGCCGTGGTGCGTTACGGCATTGACGAGCATTATGACGTGGCTTCGGCGTTTATCAAGTCGATGCGCGGTTCCGACCCCGATGCCGCCCTGCACTATTTGGCGCGGATGATTAAGGCCGGGGAAGATCCGCGCTTCATCGCCCGCCGAGTCGTCATTGCGGCGGCAGAAGACGTTGGGTTGGCTGATCCGACCGTGCTGCCCCTCGCGGTCGCGGCGGCACAAGCGGTGCAGTTGATTGGGATGCCGGAAGGGCGGATTCCGCTGGCCGAGGCAGTGGTCGCGGTAGCGACGGCCCCGAAGTCGAATCGGGCTTATGTCGGCATCAACACCGCTATAGCCGATGTGGAGGCCGGAAACATTGGCACCGTTCCAACCTACCTGCGTGACCAGCATTATCCGGGGGCTGACGCCGACAGGAAATCTCTGGGGACATATAGCTATCCCCACGACGACACCCGCGGGATAGTCGCGCAGCAATACCTGCCTGACCCGCTGAAAGACAAGATTTATTACGAACCTTCCGCCCACGGGTGGGAAGTCACGTTGGGCGAGAGACTGGCCAAAATACGCAAGATTCAAAAAATGCGGTAAGATAGCCAAGTTGCCCGGTGTTTTGTCCAACCCTCGGTTGGTTGACGTCCGGACACCTGGGGTCTTAGCCAAAAAGGTGACCCCTCCCCGCCGAGATGCCCTCGCGGGGTGACTTTGCAATAAGACAGGAAGAAAAATGGGAAACCGTTCTCGGAAAATGGTGCGTTTGTCGCGCGCCTTGGGGATGCCGCTCACCCCGAAAGCTAAGCGGTACTTTGAACGTCGTCCTTACGGACCCGGTGAACACGGCCGTGCCCGCCGCCGCAGCGAATCTGACTACGCGGTACGTTTGAAGGAAAAGCAGCGTTTGCGCGCCCAATACGCGATTCGTGAGGCGCAGCTGGTCAAGACCTTCCAGGAGGCACGCCGGATGGAAGGCCAGACCGGTGACAACCTGGTGGAATTGTTGGAAACGCGGCTTGATGCCCTGGTGTTGCGTGCCGGTTTCGGACGCACCATGTTCCAGGCTCGTCAGGCGGTAACCCACCGTCACATCTTGGTCGACGGCAAGATTGTGGATCGCCCCTCTTACAAGGTGCGTCCCGGCCAGACCGTCCAGGTCAAGCCGTCCTCCCAGGTCAAGGACCCCTTCGTGGTGGCTGCCCGCGGTTCTCACCGCGATGTGCTGCCTGATGTGCCGCCCTATTTGAAGGTTGATTTGGAAAAGCTGCGTTTTACTCTGGATCGCCAGCCTAAGCGTGAAGAAGTCCCGATTCAGTGTGAAGTGCAACTGGTTGTGGAGCACTATTCCCGCTAAAACTTTCAGTGACCCCGGGATTTTCCCGGGGTCACTTGTTTAAAGTTAGAATATCACGGTGCGTTACGCGCAGACTGCGCAGAATTCGGTCGCTACACCGGGACAGGAGAATGACATGATTGGTGAAATTGCCGGGATTATTGCCGCCGTGGCTTTCGCGGTATTGGTGCTATTTTTGGCAGTGCCGCTGTGGAAACTGGGTGGGGTGTTTTCTCAACTAGAGCAATCCATCAAAACTGTCGCCGACGAAACTGTGGTGGCGGTCAAACAGGGACAGACGTCCTTGGACCAGGTCAACAATCAGTTGGAACGGGTCGATTCCATGACCTCGGCGGCAAATCGTTCCGTCGAGGATCTCTCGGCTCTGACGACCTTGTTTACGGCAACGCTGGGACGGCCGCTCATTAAAGTCGCCGCGTTTAACTATGCGGTGCGTAAAGCCATGGGCATTGACGCGAAGAAAGCGAAGTAGGGGGATCGATGTCAAATACAGCAAAAGCAGTCGGGACGACGCTGCTGCTTTCCGCGGGGGCGGCGCTGGCCGCGTACTTTACCGTGACCCCGTTTCGGCAAACTGTCGATCAGATGACCCAGGGATTTCGTGCGGATATGTCGCAGCGCGAGGGAGAACTCATCGAGGCTCTGAGCTCCAGTGATTCAGAAATCGAGCAAGCCCGCGACACTTGGAGCGCCCGGAAGGAAGATCGCGGCGGCTTTAAAGTCGGACGTGGACGTCACCGTGACTCCACGCTGGACGACGAACTGGACTTTTAGCGAAACTAACTGACAATACACGAAAGTTGCCCGGAGCAAATTGACCGGGGGACCAGGACAGATGATCCGGGAACTGCCCGGACACGAAGGAAAGACACATATACATGCGTACTGCGGAAGTTCGTCAGCGTTGGCTGGATTTTTTTGCAAAGAACGGTCACGAGGTTCGTCCCTCGGTGCCGCTCATTTCGCCCGACCCCTCGATTTTGTTCACCATCGCGGGCATGGTTCCGTTCATTCCCTACATTGTGGGAACCGAACCGGCGCCGTGGCCGCGAGCCACCTCGGTGCAAAAATGTATCCGCACCAACGACATCGACGAGGTCGGGAAAACCACGCGTCACGGTACGTTCTTTCAGATGTGCGGGAACTTTTCTTTCGGCGACTACTTTAAGGAAGGCGCGTCTCAGTATGCCTGGGATTTGCTGACCGGTAGTCAAAAGGACGGCGGCTATGGCCTGGACGGCGACAAGCTCTGGGTCACGATTTGGGACCAAGACGAGGTCGCTTGGGATATCTGGACTCAGCAAATCGGTTTGGATCCGACCCACGTCCAAAAACTTCCACGCGAAGAAATCTTTTGGGATACCGGCCAGCCCGGCCCCGCCGGCCCTTGTGCGGAAATCCACCTGGACCGCGGACCTGAATACGGTCCCGAGGGCGGTCCGGAAGTTGACACGCAAGGCGACCGTTACCTGGAACTGTGGAACCTCGTTTTTGATGAGTTCCTGCGCGGCGAAGGCTCCGGCAAAGACTACCCACTGTTGGGCAAGCTGGACCAAACCGCTATCGATACGGGCTTGGGCCTGGAACGTCTGGCCTTTGTCCTCCAGGGCAAAGACAATATGTACGAAATTGACGAGGTGTTCCCCGTCATCGAAGTCGCTCAGGAAATGTCTGGGCGCCGCTACACTTCCGGCCCCGACCCGATGGACGTTCACTTCCGTATCGTGGCTGACCACGTGCGTTCCAGCCTGATGCTGATTGGCGATGGGGTTCGTCCCAGCAATGAGGGACGGGGCTACGTGCTACGCCGCCTCATGCGCCGCGCGGTGCGTTCCATGCGGCTGTTGGGCGTAACCGAGGCCGTAATGCCGCAGCTGTTGCCCGCTTCGATGAATGTGATGAAAGCCTCTTATCCCGAGCTGGAAAAGGACTGGAACACCATTTCTGACGTGGCTTACGCTGAAGAAGACGCTTTCCGCCGCACCCTCGACGCCGGAACCCTTATCTTGGATACCGCGGTGACGAAAGCGAAACAGTTGGGCGCGGCCCTGAGCGGCGACGACGCTTTCCAACTGCACGATACCTACGGTTTCCCGTTGTCTCTGACGCTGGAAATGGCGGCGGAAGCCGGGGTCAAGGTGGACGAAAAGCGTTTCACCGAGTTGATGAACGCACAGAAGCAGCGCGCCCGGGCGGACGCGGTGGCCAAGAAAACCGGACACGTTGATGCTCACGTCTATCACGAGCTGGCGGCGAAACTTGGCGAGAGCAACACGGTGGAGTTCCTGGGGTATACCGAAACCAGCGCTCCGGCGCGGGTGGTCGGTATTTTGCAGGACGGCAAACCGGTACCGGTCGCAACAGCCCCGGCTACCGTTGAGGTCCTGCTGGACCGGACCCCGTTCTATGCGGAGGCCGGCGGGCAGCTGGCTGACCAGGGTCAGGTGACCTTTGCGGGCGGTGGAGTACTGGATGTGGCTGATGTGCAGGCTCCCGTGAAGGGACTGCCCATGCATCGGGGGACTTTGACGGAAGGTCAGGTTGCTCTCGGTGAGGATGCCCAAGCTACGATTGATGTTGAGCGCCGCGGCGCGATTGCCCGAGCCCACACGTCTACCCACGTCATTCACCAAATTCTGTTGGATTCCCTGGGGCAGGGTGCGACCCAAGCCGGGTCGGAAAACGCCCCGTGGCATGTCCGTTTCGATTTTCGTAACGCGACGGCTTTGCCGGATTCTTTGGTGGCGGACATTGAGGCGGAAGCAAACGAACGAGTCCAGACCAATATGACTGTTACCGACTATCAGATGCCCATCGAGGAGGCGCGAAAGACTGGCGCGCAGGCCATTTTCGGGGAAAAGTACGGCAAGATTGTGCGCATCGTTGATATTGGCGATGGTTGGTCTCGAGAGTTCTGCGGCGGCACCCACGTCCCGCTGACCGGGCATATCGGCTCTATAGCGGTGTTGGGAGAATCCTCGATTGGTTCCGGAGTGCGGCGTATTGAAGCGCTGGTCGGAAATGGTGCTTCGGGATTCCAAGCTAAGGAGCACGCCTTGGTGTCTCAGATCACCCAGCTGGTCGGCGCCAAACCGGAAACCCTGGTGGAGCGCATTACTTCCCTGATGGATCGGCTCAAGGCCGCGGAAAAAGAACTCGAAAAGACCCGGTTGGCAGCTTTGCTGTCCAATTTGGACGATTACGTAAAATCCGCCGAAGCGCTCCGTGGCGTGCAGGTCATTCACCAGGTCGCTCAGGCAGGTTCCGTGGACGATTTGCGTCAGGCAGCCACCACTTTGCGCGGGCGGTTCTCTAACGCGGATCCGGTGGTCGTTGCGCTGGCGGCCGATATCGGTGGAAAACCGATGCTGGTCGTGGCCAGTAACGAAGCGGCTCGCGACAAAGGTGTGAAGGCCGGGGCATTGGTGAAGGCCGGTGCCGCGGCCATGGGTGGTGGCGGCGGCGGCAAGGACGACTTGGCGCAAGGCGGCGGAGCTCCCGCAGGCAAACCGGAAACCGGTTTGGATGCCGTAGTGGCCGCATTGCAGTCAGTGCTCGCCAAGTAAACAACCGCCGGTTCGGAGCTTTCCGCCGAGCCGTCACACCGATAGGGGATAACGCACAGGATGGTCGCCGGAAACTTTCTCGCCATAGACGTGGGTCAGGCGCGCGTGGGTGTCGCCCGCTCGGTAGCGGGGACGTCCCTGGCGTTGCCAGTGGAAACCTTGCAGGTTCGGCCGGACGGTTCCGAGCTGGACGAACTGGTGGGAATCATCGAGGAAAGCGATCCTCGGGCCGTATTCGTGGGTTTACCGAAATTGATGAGCGGCAAGGAGGGCGAGGCTGCCCGGATGGCGCGGTCTTACGCCCGACGTCTGGTCAGACGGCTTGACACACTGCCGGTCCATCTCATTGATGAACGGTTGAGCTCGGCTGACGCCCACTCCAAACTGCGCGATGCCGGGGTTAGTACCCGCCGGCAAAAGGAGATGGTTGACCAACTTGCCGCTGTGACCATCCTCACTCGAGCTTTAGAAACTTTGACTCAAACAGGGAACTTACCTGGCGAGTTGGTTATCATTGATTAAACCACGTAACGAGGGAAGTACATGTCAGACACTGAAGATCTAGCATCGATGGGACCGCGGCGCCGACGTCGGTATTTAGCGCAGCACGGTCAAGCCGCCTTAACCCAGACTGACTCGCCGGCCCCCTCTAACCCGGAACTTCCGCCCCAGGCGGCATCCTCTCAATCCCCCAATCCCGCGATTGAACCAACGCCGCGCACACTTCCCAGCCGACGCAATCGCCCAGAGGAACTTGACACCCCGTCTTTTCCCCGTGTGACCTCTGGAGTATCCCAGGCCGCGGACACAACCGTAGAATCTCTACTGCAAGAGACGCAGGTTGCCCCCGCTGAACAACCGGAAGTAACCCCGAGCGAACACCATCGGCGTGACAAACGTTCTCGAATTCGGCGTCGTAAGACCATGCGGAATCGCACGTTTATCGTCCTGGCGATTGTGGTCACGCTGCTGGTAGTAGCCATTGTTTTTGGCGCAGTCATTTTTAATCGTTGGCTCAGCGCCAAGGGTGCCGATTACGAAGGTAGCGGCACCGGTCAGGTGATGGTAACAGTTCCCGAGGGTGCGCTGGGCTCAGACATTGGCAATATTCTAGCTAAAGCGCAGGTAGTAGCGTCCTCACAGGCGTTCTTTAACGCATGCCGCGACCAGGAAGCCGCCTGCTCGGCGATTCAGCCCGGAACCTACGCGATGGCCAAACACATGTCTGCCGTCAATGCTTTGTCCATCTTGATTGACAAAGCGAACCGGGTTGACGATCAGATTACGATTGGTCCGGGTCTGACAAAGTGGCAGGTCAAAGAGCAACTGGTGACGAATGCAGGTTTTAGTGACGCTGACGTGGAAGCTGCTTTTGCCAACGCTCCGGGACTGCCCAAAGTCGCCGGTGGAAACATCGAGGGGTGGCTAGCACCCGGAACTTACCTGGTGGGACCCGGTCAAGACGCGACCGAAACGGTGCGCCAGATGGTGGAAGCCAACGTGAAGCGGCTGCGGGACGCGGGGATTCCCGAGGCTCAGTGGGAGACGTTCCTAACCAAGGCATCTATCGTCCAGCGTGAAGGTAGTGACCTGCAAAAACAGGACTATGCGAAGATTGCTCGAGTGTTGGAAAACCGGATGGATACCAGCAAGGAAACTGTTGGATTTATGAATATGGATTCCACGGTTATATACGGTTTGGGCGAATCCTCGAAGTCCCGCAAAATTCCGACCGCCGCCGAGGTCGCTGACGCTTCCAATCCGTACAATACCTATCGTCACAAGGGGCTGCCGCCCGGTCCTATCGGGGTCGTGGGCCAGGACGCTTTTGACGGCACCCGCAACCCGCCGCCGGGGGACTGGCTGTACTTCACCACGGTGGATTTGAATACGGGTGAAACTCGTTTCAGCGCGACCATGGAGGATCAGAAAGCCAACGTGGAACTGTTGAAACAATTTTGTAAGGACCACCCCGAAATCTGTAAAGGGTAGCGGGTAGTGCCGTATTGTCTGGTTGTGGGAGATCCGATTGCGCATTCCTTGTCTCCCGTAATTCATCTGGCTGCGTATCGTGAGCTGGGTCTGAACTGGGATTTTCGCTGCCAGCGCGTTCGGTCGGGAACGCTCAACGCATTCCTAACCGAGGCGGATGCACAGCTGCGTGGCTTGGCAGTGACTATGCCTTTGAAACCCGAGGCGCTACAGGCTGCCACTTTCGCTGACGGCTTGGCCAAGGTCACCGGGGCGGTGAATACGCTGGTCCCCGCCGCGGGAGGAGATTGGACCGGATTCAACACTGATGTCCGCGGCGTCGTCGAGGCTTTCCGCCAAGGTGGCGCGACGAATCTACCGTCCGGGGGTAGCGGGGTTATCTTCGGTTCGGGTTCCACAGCGGCTTCGGCCTTGGCGGCTTTCACCGAGTTGGGACTCACAGAGCTGACGGTCATCTCCCGGACTACTGCCCAAACGGGCGCGGCTTTTCCGGCGGCACAACGGATGGGCTTGAGCGTCCGGGCGGTGACATGGCACCAAGTTGAGGACGTTAACCGGGCACTGCGCGCGGCACAGCTGGTGATGGGCACTGTGCCCGCCCCCGTCCAAGATGCTCTGCCCCTGTCACAGCTACAGATTATCTCCCACGCAATTTTTCTTGATGCGGCATATGCGCCGTGGCCAACCCCGATTGTCAGTTGGGCACAGAGGTGTGGAGCGCAGGTCATTCCCGGATGGGAAATGCTGTTGCACCAGGGCGTCGCCCAGGTAAAGCTGTTTACGGGACAGGAAGTCAACGCCGAAATTTTGCGTCCCGCTTTGCTGAGGAATTTGCCCAATCGGCACTGAAACTGGACAGTGGGGGCGAAGCCAGACATTTAGGACGTAAACGGCCGTGTTGGGGCGCCGGGTTCTGTACAAAAATCGCCTAGAGGCTGGTGAATCAGCAAAACTATGAGATAAACACCAAAAGATACGCCAAAACAGATTAGCCAAGTCGCTACTTGCCAAAAAAAACTGGGAAAAATCATCATTATGAGGGCTGGCACGGTGATTATAGCGATACAGACGACGGTACGACCCAAATAGTGAAAAGAGAGCAACAAGCAGGTACGTAGGTAATCAAGAATCTCAGCTGAGGCAATTTTCCTTTTCACCAACATCGGCCAAATCCACACATTTACGCTCAATACAAGGAATACCGCGAGGCAAAGCAACGCCCCCCACAGGAGCTTGAATACCCCAGACTTGAGGCTACCTAGGGCATAAAATTCCCAAATCACCAAGGCAAAAAACAGTAAGTCAACGAACCATAGCAACGTAGCTATCAACCAATTTTGCCTGATTGCTGTCCATACGGAGCGAAAACTTGCGGTGTTGTTTTCAATGAGGGATAAGTTGATGGCAAACAGCATCAACCATGCCCAGCCACCGGTGAAGATTAAGCCTAGACCCAGCATGGCTGCCAAGTTAGACAAAAATACCGTGATGATGAAAGCTAGAACCTGGTTCAGGCGAGAATCTGGCGCGAACGGGTTTGCCATGAAAGACTATGCCTCACTATCTGTTCTCTCTAATATCAGAAAGCTGCGCAGGGGCAGCGGTAGTACCTTTCGGTAACAGGTGACCGGGTACGATGATATGTCGGGGCTGCTCTCCATTGAGCTGAGAGAATAATAAATCGCAGGTGATTTCGGCAATCTCATCAGCCGGTTGATTAACAGTCGTGAGAGCTGGATAGACGTAGGAACCCAAGGGAATTCCATCAAAACCGACAATCGAAATATCTCGAGGAATACATAGATTCATATCTCTGGCTGCTTGCATTGCTCCGATTGCCAGCACATCGGCAATGGCAAAAATGGCAGTGACATCAGGGCATTCTTGCAGCAGGTCACGGGTCATTCGATAACCATTTTCAAACGAATAGGGGGAATCTTCGGAGTTGTCAAAAGACCGCACCCATTGGGGATGTGGTTCTATTCCGTGTTTGCGTAAGGCGTCGAAGTATCCAGCCAGACGGAGAGAACCTACGGAATTATCCAGAGAATCTGAACCAATGATGCCTATCTGACGGTGTCCTAGTTGATAGAGATAATCGACTACGCGACCGGCTTCTCCATAGTCGTCAATGGCAACCGAAGCGTAACGTTCACGATGCGCGCTGTCTTTCATGCTGACCGTAGAAACCACGAAAGGAACCGAAAGTTTCTCTAAATCATCCACGCGATGTTGGAAATGCGCACCCAAGAAAATGACGCCGAGAGCGGAATCTTCATCGACTGTTTGAATGGCGTCTCTCAGCTCATCCGACCAGTGTGGAACCGAGACGATGTTGACTTGATAGTCGTGGCTGCGGATAGCCCTCTCTAACTGATCTAAAATTCGTGCAAACAGGGGATTCTCTAAACCCTTGATGACAACTGCTATCGAGCGGTTTGAGTTGAGTTTTAAAAACCGCGCGTGACGATTGGGCTGGTATCCCAAAGTGGCAGCGGTTTCTTCAATACGTTTACGTGTCTGTGCAGAGACCCCCTCTTGACCATTGAGAGCTCGGGAGACAGTGGCTATACCGACCCCGGCTGCCCGGGCAACGTCTTTGATATTTGCAACTTGGTGTTTATCCGGGTATTCCGCAGGTAACATGGCTCCCATTCTATTAGAGATGATGGTCAGTGCTGGGTATGATGCGTACCCGGAGCACGTCCAGAGATGGCAGTAAGCTGTGCAATTTCATCCCATGGATAGGCATTCCAGTCAGATTGCGACAATCGCCACCCCCAGTTGCCCTGCATTTGCCCCGGAGTGTTTATACGTGCCGAGCTGTCCAGCCCCAAGTAGTCCGCAGCGGGGATAATGCAGGTATCCGCCACGGAGGTCATTGCCCGGGCTATGAAGCACTGGGGCATGTCCTCAATTGCGGTGTGTGAAGCTCCGCAATAGATCCTGGCTAGTTCTTGATCTTCTGGGGCGAGACTGGCAAACCAGCCTTGTAGCGTGTCGTTATCGTGAGTTCCAGTATAAACAACCGAATTTTTCGGAATTTCATGAGGCCAATAATCTGCAGGTTCGCGGCTGTCGAAGGCAAACTGAATGAGTTGGATGCCTGGTTGACCCGTCGCATTGCGCAGGTCTTCGACTGCAGGAGTCAAATAGCCGAGATCTTCAAGCACCAATGGTAGCGTGCCCAATTGCTTTTCTAAGGCTGTGAAAAAGTCAATGCCCGGTCCAGGTTCCCAAGTTCCCGCCACCGCACTGGTCGCGTCAGCAGGAATGGCAAAGTATGACTCGAGACCGCGGAAATGGTCGATTCGCAGGATATCTACGCGTTGTAGCTGGCGACCGATGCGTTCCTTCCACCAGGAAAAATCGGAGCGTTGGTGCGCTGGCCAGTCATAAAGTGGGTTTCCCCAAATTTGACCGGTAGCAGAGAAACCATCCGGAGGTACTCCCGCCACTTTTTCGGGATAAAAGTCGGAACCCAGTTGGAACAGTTGCGGATTAGCCCAGGTATCTGCGGAATCGAGAGAGACGTATATGGGTATATCACCCAGAATTTTGATTCCTTTACCGGTTGCGTAGTCGTGTAGTTCATTCCACTGGGTTTCAAAGACCCACTGGCAAAATTCGTGGAATTCGATTTCTTCACGCAGATCTGCGGTGACTCGAGCCAAAGCTTGTGGTTCACGATGACTTAACTCTTTGGGCCATTCCTGCCACGGCTTGTGTTTGAATTCATGACTGAGTGCCAGGAACAGGGCATAATCTCGAACCCAGGGATTGCTGGCGCGAAATTGTTCAAATGAATCGCGTGAAACATGTGTACAAAACGTAGCGTAAGCATAGCGCAGTGCCTGGTGTTTTGATTGGCTGACTGCCTCATAATCAATGTAGGGGGATTGAGCCTCCCAATCCAATCCTTGCAATTGGGAGGCTTCAATCCACCCCCTTTTCATCAAATTGTCTAAATCAATGAAGAGGGGATTTCCGGCTTGGGCTGATTGACTTGAATAAGGCGAGCCGCCATATCCCGGGGGGCAGAGGGGCAAAATTTGCCAGATACTTTGATTCGCTTGAGCTAAAGCATCTATAAATTGATAGGCAAAACTGCCCAATGAGCCCATCCCGTAGGGACCGGGTAGGGAGAACACCGGTAGCAAGATACCAGCTTGCCTCTTTCGCATGGTTAGCCCTTCACCGCCCCTGCCACAACACCTTCGATGATGTACTTCTGTGAGAATAGATAGAAAACCACGATGGGAATGATTGCCAAGACGAGCATAGCCATCATTGCTCCCATGTCGTTGGAACCGTGGGAACCAACTAGCTGTTGTACTACTACGGGAATAGTCTTGTAGGGAGTGGACAGACCGATGACCAGGTATGGTAACAGGTAGTCATTCCATACCCACATGGTCATCAGAATCGATACTGTTATCGTTACGGGTTTCAACATTGGCAGAACCACTAAAAAGTAATTTCGCAGAGGTCCGCATCCATCAATCATGGCAGCCTCTTCAACATCTACGGGAATACCTTTGATGAATCCAGAAAAAATGAATACTGAAAGACCTGCACCAAATCCCAGGTACAACAAAATCATGCCCAGGGGATTAGCTAAACCTAATGAATCAGCGATTTTCACGGTTGGGAACATGACCATCTGAAATGGAACCACCATAGAAAAAACCAGTACCAAATAAATCAGATTGGTCCACCACGTTTTCACCCGCGTGATGTAATAAGCGGTCATGGCTGCAAAGAATACGATGATGATTACGGAAAAAACCGTGATAAAAGCTGACCAGCCGAATGCTGAAAAGAAGCCGGTGGCTGCTAGCCCTTGCACATAGTTAGTAACTCCCGCGAAGTATTGTCCAACGGGAAAAGCAAAGGGTGCGTCGGAAATAAAGAAACGTCCCTTAAAGGAGTTCATGAGTATGAACAATAACGGACCGATAAAAATGACTGTGAGAAGCGTCAGGAAAAGATAGGTGATGATTTTACCGACAGTTACGCCGCCTGAGTGAGCGGTGTTCATCGTGGCCTGGTTAGTGTGGTTGCCGGGCGCAGAAGTCAGAACAGGAGTGCTCATGATTCAACCTCCTTTGAGCGGGTGATGCGTAGTTGTAAGAATGCGATTAAAGAAACAATGAGGAAGAAAATGACAGCTTTGGCTTGACCAACGCCCTCGAAGCCGACCTTGCCGAAGAAGGTGTTGACGATGTTTAGAGCAGCCATTTCTGTTTGTTTCAATGGGGCGCCGTTGGTTAACGCCAAGTTTTGGTCAAACAATTTGAATGAGTTACTCAGAGTTAAGAACGTACAAATTGTGATGGAAGGCATAATCATCGGTAACGTTACGTGCCGGATTACCTGCCAACGACTGGCACCATCAATTTGCGCAGCTTCGACTAAATCTGGAGGAACTGATTGCAAGCCGGCAATATAAATGACCATCATATAGCCAACCTGCTGCCAGTTTAACAGGAGTATTAAACCAAACAGGCCAAGTCGTGCATCGGAGACAAGAGTAGTATCAAAGTTCCGCAGTACTGCATTGATGATGGTTTGCCAAGTATATCCCAAAACGATACCACCGATGAGGTTCGGCATGAAAAATACAGTGCGGAAAAAGTTGGTTCCTTTGAGCTTGCGAGTCAACAGATAGGCGATAGATAAGGCAAACACGTTGACAGTAATGATTGCTATAGCCGTGACTAATACTGTGAACCCCAGAGCGTGGACAAATCCCTGACGTTCACTAAAGGCTTTGATGTAATTTTCAACTCCGTTGAAAGTAGCGTTAGTTACCGTGGTGAACTTGCTGAAGGAAAGGTAAATGCCAATAAAGAATGGCGCCAAAAAAGCGATTGTAAATGCGAGCAGAGTGGGACCGGTAAATACTAAACCCCATCGTTTAAGACTTTGTTCCATGGTTTTCTCTTTTTAAGATTGTGTATTTGTAGCATCGGTGAGGGGCGAACATGCCCAGGTTAGAAGCGTTCGCCCCTCACCGGAATATGACTATTTAGGATTGCTTCTCAGCAGCCCAGCCAGTCTTGAACATTTCGACTACCTCATCCCACTTCATCTGACCGGCAGCATATTGGGACAGCGCTTGGCCAAAGTCGTCCTTAAAGGTTTGGCTCGGGAACGTAGTAAATACCCACGGGATGGTCTTAAGTTCACTGTTGGACATGTAAGAAACAACTTCCTTTGCCAACGGATCAGCAGGCTGTTCGGTTTCGCTAAAGGTGCTGAACGGGGGAATGAAGCCAAGCTCGTCAACCATGTATTTCTTGCCAGCATCGGAAGAAATCAACCAATTCACGAAGTCTATGGAGGCCTTTTGATCAGCAGGTGAGGCTTGGGAGTTAATTGAGAAGAAGTTCTCAGTACCGATGTTCAAGCCCTGAGTTTCCTCTCCGGATTTGCCGGTATAGATGGGGAGCATCTTAACGTCTTCAGCCTTAACCGTGTTCCCGGCGACTTCGGAAATCTGACCATATGCCCAGTTACCATTTTGCACCATTGCGGCTTTACCCAGAGCGAATTCTGCCATTGAGTCAGTTACGGCTTTGGAGCTCGCTAAAGTCGGCGCAATTGTGGAGTTGTTCAGATAAAGGTCAAAGATGTTCTTGTACTCCTTGTTGTACTTGAATTCCAACTCATCCATGTCCTCGGTGTCATTGTCCTGGTATTCAAAGTAAACAGGTAAATCCGCCAAGTGAGTCTGCCAACGCCAATCTTCACCGGGTTTCAGCGAAGTGGAGGCAAATACCCCATCAATGCCCAAGTCCGCCTTTTTAGCTTGCATGTCTTCTACCAGGGTCTTCAGGGTGTCGAAATTCTTTACTTCCTCCATCGAGGTGACCTTGGCACCGGGCAGACCAAAATACTTGTTCAAGATTGATTGGTTGTAGATGATGCCGTAGCCTTCTACCACATAGGGAACGCCGTAAATCTTGCCGTCTTCGCCGACTGCCATCGACTTATCCAAAAGATTGTTGTAGAAATCCGTGGAAGAGAGGTCTGCAGTGTAGTCTTTCCACGATTGCATACCAATCGGACCGTTGATCTGGAACAGGGTCGGGGCTTCTTTCTTGGTTACCTCTGCCTTAAGAGTTTGTTCATAGGTGCCGGATGCTGCTGTGACGACCTTTACCGGAACGCCAGTCTCATCGGTGTAGGCCTTGGCAATTTTTTGCCAAGTTTCGTCTTGCTCAGGTTTAAAGCTGAGGTAATAAACTTTACCCTTGCCGTCATCGGCGGCGGTGTTATCAGATCCACCGCAAGCGCTCAGGGTCAGGGTCAAAGCGGTTGCCGACAATAAGGCGGCGATTTTTGTGAATTTACTTGCCATTTTTTCTCCTAGCGTCCGCTCCGCAGCACCGGTGCTGGGGAGTCGTTACGGAAACGTTTCCGTATAGATAAAGACTACACTTCACCGTGATAGAAAACAAGTATTTGAGAAAAGAATTTTTAAGATTCGCCTGTTTGGTCGCACGAGTCCTTGATGCTTCGATAGTGTGGGCGCTACGGGCGCCCGCCAGCACTCTATGTACAATTTTTGAGAAAACAGCACCATCTTCACGCTTTACCCAGCTAAAATAGAAGCAATTTACAGCTGTTGCTCAGCCAAAATGTAGGCAATGATTAAGCTTTTGCGCAAGGAGGGGGAGGGATGCTCTGGCACGTTCTGGCATGGATTGTCAGCGGAATCTGGGGTTACGCGGTGGGCGCGGTCACGACCAAAATTCTGCGCGAGCGTAGCATCGAATTGCCGGACCTGTTCTACCTACCTTTCTCGTTGTGCCTCACCTTGGTTACCGTTTTCCTCAACGTAATCCAGTGGATCATCCTCAACTACTTTTCCCACGGTTTGTGTTTCACCCATTTCCTCGTCACCTTGCCGGTGTACCTGGGGACCGCCCCATTTTGTGCGATGCTTCTGACTGATGCCCGTTTTCGACTGTTGCCCAATCGGCTACTGGGCCTGGGGGCTGCGATGCTGTTGCCCGTACTGAGCATTGTCGCCTTGATTCTGCGTAGCCCCGAAGCGCTGGCGCGAGTTTGGGTTTTGGGGCTAGCCATGGGGCTGGTTCTGACTCTCGCCACGTATCTCGGTTTAGGGATGGGAGATGTCAAGCTAGCAGCGCTGCTCAGTGCGTGGCTAGGTCTTTATAACTGGTTCGCGCCCCTAGCGATGCTGCTACTGGCCTCACTCTTGGGCGGCGCGTTTGCCTTAATCCAGGTCATCCGTAAAAAACTTGATTTAGATAAAGACATTGCTTTTGGCCCGTGGCTCATCACGGGCGCCTACATCACGTGGGTGGTGTATCTGCCCTCGATATTGGTGGGCATCTAGCCGCTTTCTCACCGTCCAGGCCGAGTAACCCGGTTCGGGATGCGTGGCGAAATGTGGCAAGATGAACTCATGTTGGAATGTGTCACTGCCGGGGAATCACACGGCGCCGCCCTGATAGCCGTACTCAGTGGACTGCCGGCAGGGATAGAAATCACCACCAATACCCTGACCAAAGCCCTCGCGCAGCGACGGAAGGGCTACGGCAGGGGAACGCGTCAAAAATTTGAGCAAGACGCGGTGACCATCCTTTCGGGACTGCGTCACGGGAAAACCCTGGGCTCCCCGGTCGCAGTTGAAATCAAGAACACCGAATGGCCCAAGTGGCAAACGGTCATGAGTCCCGACCCGGTGTCGCGTCAGGCGCTGCTGCGGGACGCGGGTCGAGGTGACGAGCGCGAATTAGCGCGGAATCTGCAGCTTACGAAGCCGCGGCCGGGACACGCCGATTTTGCCGGCATGATGAAGTACGGTTTCACAGATGCTCGTAACGTGTTGGAGCGTTCTTCCGCTCGGGAAACGGCCGCCAGAGTGGCTTTGGGGGCTTTCGCACAAGCATTGTTGGATCAGGTCGCGGGGATTCGTTTAGTGTCTCACGTCACGTCCGTTGGTTCAGTTTCCGTTCCACTGGACGCGCCGGTGCCGCGGCCGGAAGATGCGGATTATCTCGATAGTGACCCGGTGCGCTGCCTGGATGCGCATACGGCTGAACAGATGGTGCAGGCTATCGATCACGCGCAGCATACGGGCGACACGTTGGGAGGAGTTGTGCAGGTCATCGCCTACGGGGTGCCTGTCGGTTTAGGCTCTCACGTGAGCCGTGACCGCCGACTGGACGCACGTCTGGCCGCCGCCCTCGTCTCTATTCAAGCCGTAAAAGGGGTGGAAATCGGCGCGGCTTTTCTGCAAGCATCCCTGCCGGGCAGCGAAGCCCACGACCCCCTCTACCGCGGTGACCAGCCAGCTGACGCAAACACGGGCTTGGGCACGATAGCGCGACCGACTAACCTGGCGGGTGGCATCGAAGGCGGGATGTCCAACGGCAATCCCATCGTGGTTTCAGCCGCCGTGAAACCTATCTCTACCGTGCCCCACGCTCTGCCGACCCTGGATTTGGCTGATGGCAGCGTGGCGACTGGGCTACACCAGCGTTCGGACACGACCGCGGTGGTGCCGGCAGCCGTCATCGCCCAGGCCGAGGTCGCGCTGGTGCTGGCAGACGCTTTGCTGGAAAAAACGGGCGGGGACTCCGTGGCGGAATGTTCGCGAAACTTGTGGGCCTACCTGGATGAGGTTACGCAAAGGACGACTTTTTCATGACACGTAAAATCGTTCTGATGGGATTGCCCACTTCCGGTAAATCGAAAACTGCCGGGATCTTGGCCCAAATTTTGCACACCACCTGGCTTGACACTGACCTGGAAATCGAGCGGCGTTTCGGCCAATCCGTTCCCTGGATTTTTAAAGAACTCGGAGAACAGGGCTTTCGCGCCCTCGAATACGCGGTCGTTCGGGATGCGTTACAGGGCTCAGCCCGGATTGTTTCCCTGGGGGGTGGCGCCCCGGCCTACGCTCCGACCCGCGAGCTACTGAGCGAACACACCGTTTACTACCTGAAGGCTGACCCGGACTTCCTGGTGAACCGGCAAATCCAACGCTCCGAGCGCTCTGGCCAGAAAAAGGATGCCCAAGTCCGTCCCTTGCTGGCAGGCAACCTGCGAGAAAGGATGCATGAGTTGTATCGGGAGCGAAAAGACATCTATGAGAGTACCGCCACGGTCATTATTGACGCACAGAGCAAACGTAGCGAAATGGCTGGGGCAATCATCGCGCATGAAGAACGTCTGGCTGACTGCATCTGGGTATCCACCCCCGGCGAACCCTATGCCGTCAGCTTCGGGCAAGACTTAAACGCCCAGGTTGCGGCCTTGATGAAGGCGCACACAAACAAAGTCTTGGTGCTCAGTGCGCCCCCGGTGACGTCGGCGGCTAACGGTTTGGCGCAGCACTTGGAATCGCTGGGCAAACAAACCACGGTGAAAGTGCTACCTGACGGAGAAGCCGCGAAACAGCTCACGGTGCTTTCCGAGGTGTGGGAGGCGGCAGCCAGCGCGGGTCTGGAACGCCGTGACACGATTGTAGCTCTCGGCGGGGGAGCTACCACTGACCTAGGCGGCTTTGCAGCGGCGACCTGGCTGCGCGGCGTTGACCTCATTACGGTACCGACGACCTTGTTGGCAATGGTTGATGCCGCTGTCGGAGGCAAGACCGGCATTGATTGGAGTACCGGGAAAAACTTAGTGGGGGCGTTTTATCCTCCTCTCGGGGTGGCAGTGGATTTCACGACTTTGCGTACCCTGTCGCCAGACCACCTCCGAGAGGGGCTGGCGGAGGCCTTGAAGTGCGGGTTTATCCGCGACCAACAGATTCTAGACATTGCCCAGGACCACGCGTCGGCGCTGCTGAATCCGGATTCCCCTCAGCTTCGCGACATTATTCGCCGCGCCGTGAAGGTAAAAGCCGACGTTGTTTCCACCGATTTGTATGAATCGGGTCAGCGGGAGTACTTGAACTACGGACATACTCTGGCTCACGCCATAGAACGCGTGGAGGACTACCGTTTTCCCCACGGTTTAGCGGTCTCTATCGGGATGGTCTATGCCGCGAACCTCGCCGCGGTGCTGGGGATCGGTCCCAAAGACTTGGTTGTGCGGCTGCGCGATCAGCTGGAAGCGGTCGGCCTACCCACCACCTATACTGCCCACACTTTTGCGGAATTGTTACCCATCATGTTTAGCGATAAAAAAGTTCGCGGCGGGCAGCTGCGGTTCGTCCTGCTGGAGGATTGGGGCAAACCTGTGGTCACTGCCGTGGCTGATTCTGAGGCTCTGACCAAAGCCGCCGAAATGACGGGAATTGCCCTGTGAGTTCACGCTGTTCGCTGGCTTTAGTATCCCTGCCGGGAGCCCGTTTGCAAGAGTTAGCCCAATCGATTTCACCGGACATCGGCCTGCCCGTCGCTTCCGATTCAGGCCTTGATGCTTGGTCATCGCACAGTGCACCAGCCATTTTTATTCTGCCCTCTGACGTGCTCGAGAGTGGTTCATCCGCCCTGGTCGGGAACTTTCGACAGGCCGGGAATCTGGTATTTTTCCTAGATTTGCCCTGGGAGGAGTCGTGGCAGGCCATGAACCCGGAAAAACTCAGCGACCCTAACGGCCTGCCTTGGCGCGCCACCTATCGCCGTCTGGCCCAAAAACGTCGTGAGGACCTAATAGCACACAGTGACTATACGGTGCCGACCGAGGGAACCTTGACCGAACTTGCACGGCGACTGTTGACAGTTATCGCTGAAAACGGCTGCAGTTAGCCAACGGCGCGCTTTTTCGGTAGACTGTTTGAGCTGATTTGCTAACTGTTAAGACTGTGAAGGATGAAACGTGGCAACGACTAATGATTTGAAAAACGGCTTGGTAATGAAGATTGACAACCAGTTGTGGCAGGTTGTCGAATTTCAACATGTGAAGCCCGGCAAGGGGCCGGCTTTCGTGCGCACCAAGATAAAAAACATCCTTTCGGGCAAGATTGTCGACCGCACCTTTAACGCGGGACTAAAGATTGAAACCGCTACCGTGGACCGCCGCGACATGACCTACTCTTACAACGACGGTACCGACTACGTGTTTATGGACGAAAAGACTTTTGAAATGGTTAGTGTCACTCCCGAAATTGTTGGGGACGCCGCACACTTCCTGCTGGAAAACCAGAAATGCATTTTGGCTTTCAATGAAGGCAACGTTTTGTTCATCGAACTGCCGGCCTCCGTCGTCTTAGAGATTTCGCACACGGAACCGGGCTTGCAGGGCGATCGCTCCAATGCGGGTACTAAGCCGGCGACCCTGGAGACTGGCTATGACATTCAAGTGCCGCTGTTCCTGAATATCGGCGACAAAGTGAAGGTTGATACCCGCTCCGGCGAATACATTTCGCGGGTTACCGATTAATACTGCAGTGGACGCGAGTCGGGGCGCAGGCTTCCGGCTCGCGTTACGCATTTTGTGAGGGGACGAGATAGTGGGACATAAATTGCCGCGGCGCACGCGGGAGCGGGTTAGAGCCGTAGATGTGCTTTATGAGGCACATGTTCGGGGTTGGGATACTCCCGAAGGCATTTTTTCCCTGGCCCAGATTCGTCAGGACGAGACGACCGCCCAGACCCCACTTCCGGACTATGCCATCGAAATTTTGGAAGGTGTGGCTCAGCATTTAGAGCGGATTGATGCGGCTTTGGCGACATATTCAAAAGCGTGGCCTTTGCATCGGATGCCTGAGGTCGACCTGGCTATTATGCGGGTTGCGACCTGGGAGATTCTGTTCAATCCCGATGTGGAAGGAGCCGTTGCCATCACCGCCGCTATGCAAATCGCGGAGGAACGTTCTACTGACGAGTCGCCGAAGTTTATCAACGGTTTGCTGGGGGCCATCAACGATATGAAAGACGCGTTGACTAAAACCGAGGGTGAGCAAGCCTTGAGCGGTGAAGCGAGTGCCAAACTTGAGTCCTCGATACCCCAGAGCTTTGACACCGCCGCAAAAACGGCAGCGGCGGGCGGTGTCTTGGAACAGATTGACTTAGACACCCTGGAATAGCGTCCGCGGTTAGTCGCGGTTCATCATTTCTCGCAGGATATCTGCGGACTTTTCCGAGTTGTCCAGAGTTTCGTTGATAGTTTGGGCTTTCTGTTGCGCTTTTGCCCACTTTTGGAAACGAGCCGCGGCCTCGGGAGAATTGTCGGGTTGTGTGACCTCATCCTGGTTCAGCTCCGGCGTGTCCTCGTTGCCAAAGAGAAGCTGCATTAATAGCTCGCGTTTTTCATCCATAACCCTATTATCGGTGATTTTTCCCCGGAGTTTAGCTCGAAAACGCCCGTGTTCAGAAATTGCCTCGTCACCTGGAGGAATTCAACATTCCCGACCCAATTTTCGGCGGCGCGGGCGCGGGATTCGGTGGAGCGGGAAAAAACGTGTACTATTGAGCCGCAATAAAACCTTTAATTTCGCCCTGTGAGGCAGAAAGGAAAAATATGGAAAAAACAGTGTTGGGCAGTGCTGACATTGCCCGTTCGCTGAAACGACTGGCCTTCGAGATAATGGAGAAAAACCAGGGTCTTGAAGATGTCGTTCTGTTAGGAATCCCCACCCGTGGCGTTGAGCTAGCCAATCGGTTGGGGACTTTTTTAAAGGAAAATAATCCCGATACAGATGTTCCGATCGGCACTTTGGACATCACCCTGTACCGCGATGATCTTTCCCGTCAACCGATACGAGTACCTAAACCCACCGTGATGCCTCAGACCGGCATTGACGGCAAAACGGTCATCCTCGTCGACGACGTGCTCTATTCCGGACGCACGATTCGGGCTGCGCTCGATGCGTTGAACGATCACGGCCGACCTGCCCAAGTGCAGCTAGCCGTGCTGGTGGACCGTGGTCACCGGGAACTTCCGATTCGTGCAGACTACATCGGCAAGAATCTGCCCACGTCACGGACGGAACAAATACTCGTAAAACTTCAAGACAGTGACGGCGAAGACGCCGTGATTATTGCAGACGGGAAGGAATAAAAATCATGCGACATTTACTCTCTGCGGCTGATTTGAGCCACGAAGATGTCCTGAAAATTTTGGATACTGCCGAAGCCATGGCGATGACCCAGGCTCAAAAGGTGAAAAAACTGCCGACCTTGCGCGGTAAAACCGTGGTCAACCTCTTTTTTGAGAACTCCACCCGGACCCGGATTTCTTTTGAAACCGCGGCCAAGCGCCTCAGCGCGGACGTCATCAACTTTTCCGCGAAAGGTTCCTCGGTAGCGAAAGGCGAATCCCTGAAAGATACGGCTTTGACCCTGCAGGCTATGCGGGTTGACGGCATCGTTATCCGCCATTCCTCCTCCGGAGCGGCCTACCGTTTGGCTAACGCCGGCTGGTCTGACGTGCCCGTGCTCAACGCGGGGGATGGGGAACACCAACACCCCACTCAGGCTCTGCTCGACGCGATGACCCTGCGCCGGCACTACCTGGGCTTGAGCGGCGGCGACCTTGCCGGTAAAGACCTCAACGGTGCTCACGTGGTCATTGTGGGCGATATCCTGCACTCTCGCGTCGCTCGTTCCAACGTGGACTTGATGTCGACTTTGGGCGCTCATGTGACCCTGGTCGGTCCGCCGACCCTGATGCCGGTCGGGGTGGAAGACTGGAAGTGCGATGTGTCCTACGACTTGGATGCGGCTCTGGCCACCAATCCCGATGCGGTGATGATGCTGCGGGTGCAGCGCGAGCGTATGAGTTCTGCCGGTGGCGGTTATTTCCCCTCCGTGGTCGAGTATCACCGGGCTTACGGTTTGAACAACACCCGTTTCACTAACCTGCCCGAACGTACGGTTATCATGCACCCCGGTCCGATGAACCGTGGTATGGAAATCTGCGCCCAAGCCGCAGATTCCGCAAAGTCTGTCATTGTTGAACAAGTTGGAAACGGCGTGAGTGTCCGGATGGCTGCCCTTTACCTTTTGCTCGCGCCGGAAGGAGGCCTGCTGTGAAGGAATATTTGATTAAGAACGTGACCCTGCCGAACGGTGAGGGGGCTGACATTGCTGTCAAGGACGGCATTTTTGCGGGTGTAGGCGCGAATGCGGCGGATGCTGTTTCCGCCGGCGCTACCACCATTGATGGCAACGGCTTGGTGGCTTTGCCCGGCCTGGTTGATATGCACACTCACCTGCGCGAACCTGGCGGCGAAGACGCGGAAACGGTCGCTTCCGGCACGCTTTCAGCGGCTTACGGCGGTTATACATGTGTTCACGCGATGGCCAACACCACTCCCGTCCAGGACAACGCCGGTATCGTCGAGCAGGTCGTGCACTTGGGGAACCTCGCGGGCTGGGTACAGGTGTGCCCGGTCGGTGCCGTTTCCGCCGGTCTGCAAGGTGAACACCTGGCCGACTTGGGGTCCATGAACCGTTCAGACGCACACGTCACGGTGTTTTCTGACGACGGAAAATGCGTTTCCGACCCGGTGTTGATGCGCCGCGCCCTGGAATACGTAAAGACCTTTGACGGTGTGGTCGCTCAGCACGCCCAAGACCCGCGCCTGACGGAAAACGCGCAGATGAACGAGTCTCCGCTGTCTGCGGTTATGGGTATGCCCGGTTGGCCGGCCGTGGCGGAAGAAGCCATTATTCTGCGCGATATCCAGTTAGCTTCCCACGTGGGTTCGCGCGTCCACATCTGTCACGTGTCCACCGCAGGCTCGGTCGACATCGTGCGGTGGGCCAAGAGCCGCGGCATTGCCGTGACTGCCGAAGCTACCCCGCACCACATCCTGCTGACCGAGGAAATGGCTCAGACCTACGACCCGCGCTACAAGGTCAACCCTCCGCTGCGCACTGCTGCGGACACTGAAGCCTTGGTGGCTGGTCTGATGGACGGCACCATTGACTGTATCGGTACCGACCACGCGCCACATCCTTTGGAGGAAAAGGACTGCGAGTGGCAAGCCGGGGCTTTCGGCATGATTGGTTTGGAAACCGCCCTGCCGGTGGTTCAGAAAGTCATGGTCGATACTGGCAAGTTCACGTGGGAGGACGTGGCGCGAGTCATGTCTACCGCGCCGGCGCATATTGGCCGAGTCAAGGAACAGGGTCAGGGCATCGTCACAGGTAAACCGGCGAACCTGACCTTGTGGGATCCATCCACACGCCGCACCATTGACCTGGAGTCGCAGCATTCCCTGTCCACAAACACCCCCTACCTCGGCATGGAACTGCCCGGTCAGGCGCGGTACACCATGTGGAAGGGCGAGTTCACGATTATGGACGCCACGGCTATCCCGCTCGATCAGCGCTAAGAATATGACAACGATGGAAATGCCTGGTCAAGGCCATAATCCACAAGGTAGCGCCCGCCCCGCGCTCCCGATGGATCGGGAAGATGCGGTGCTGGTTCTGGAGGATGGTTTTGCCCTGACGGGCAAGGCTTACGGAGCCAGCGGGCGAACCTTGGGTGAAGTCGTGTTTTCCACTGGAATGACCGGCTATCAAGAATCCCTCACAGATCCTTCCTATCATCGGCAAATCTTGGTTATGACCGCGCCGCACATCGGCAACACCGGCATGAACACGACCGACCCGGAATCTAACCAGATTTGGGTGGCGGGTTATGTCGTGCGCGATCCGGCCCGCCGAGCCTCGAACTGGCGTGCCGAAAGTGACCTGGACGATGAGCTGGTGCGTCACGGCATCGTGGGGATTAGCGATGTGGATACGCGAGCCTTGACTTTGCATATTCGTCAAGCCGGTGCCCTGCGGGGAGGCATTTTTTCGGGCGACGCCCTGCCGGTCGGCGCCGAAAACTTGGAACCCCACGCGGTCGCGGCTTTACGATCCATCATTCAAGACTCCCCGCGTATGGCGGGGGCGGCGCTCAGCGCCGAAGTCTCTACCAAAACCCCCTATGTGATTGCTCCCACCGGTGAATTCGCCGGTGGGAGCCCACGGGCGGTGTTGGCTGCATTGGACTTGGGGGTTAAGTCTCGCACCCCGGAAATTTTGGCTTCCCTCGGCGTGGAAGTTCATGTGTTTCCCGCGGACTCGACCCTGAAAGACCTGCAGTCCATTAGTCCGGACGGGGTGTTTTTCTCAAACGGGCCCGGCGACCCCAGCGCATCCACCCATGAAATCGAGCTGCTACGCGAGGTGCTGGACGCGGGACTGCCGTACTTCGGAATCTGTTTCGGCAATCAGCTGTTGGGCCGAGCCCTAGGCTACGGAACTTACAAGCTCGTTTACGGCCACCGGGGTGTGAACCAGCCGGTATTGGATCGACGCACCGGGAAAGTCGAAATTACCGCCCACAACCACGGTTTCGCGGTAGATATGCCGCTGGGAGAAGCCTCGGTAACGCCCTTTTGCAACGGGAAATACGGCCGAGCGGAAGTCACCCACATCGGACTGAACGACAATGTCGTAGAAGGACTGAGGTGCCTGGACATCCCGGCCTTTTCCGTGCAATATCACCCCGAAGCTGCCGCCGGTCCTCACGATGCCTCACACCTATTCAACGACTTTTTACAGATGATGCTGCAACACCGCTGTGAAAAGCCCACCGGGAAGGCGGATGCCTGATGCCGTTGCGTCAAGATTTACATTCTGTTATGGTCATCGGCTCCGGGCCGATTGTCATCGGTCAAGCGGCCGAGTTTGACTATTCGGGCACTCAAGCCTGTCGAGTGCTGCGTAATGAGGGCTTGAAAGTTATCCTGGTCAACTCCAACCCCGCCACGATTATGACCGACCCGGAGGTTGCCGACTGCACCTATATCGAACCGATTACCACCGAGTTTTTGGAATCGATTATCGCTAAGGAACGCCCCGACGCGTTGCTGCCCACTCTGGGCGGACAAACGGCCTTGAACGCGGCGGTTAATCTGAGCGAAGCCGGGATTTTGGACAAATACCAGGTCGAACTCATCGGCGCTAATGCCGCGGCCATCAACGCGGGCGAGGACCGGGAAGAATTTAAGAAAGTCGTGGAACGCTGCGGTGCGGAAGTGGCCCGGTCTTTCATTGCTCATTCCCTAGAGGAGGTCAACGCCGCGGTCGCGCAGCTCGGTTTTCCGGTCGTGGTGCGCCCGTCCTTTACTATGGGGGGCTTGGGTTCCGGGATTGCCTATAATCAACAGGATTTGGAACGGATTGCCGCGGCGGGGCTGTCCGATTCGCTGACGAACGAAGTTCTGTTGGAAGAAGCCATCATCGGGTGGAAGGAATATGAGCTCGAACTGATGCGGGACCGCGCCGATAATGTCGTGGTCGTGTGTTCTATCGAGAACCTGGACCCAGTCGGGGTGCATACGGGGGATTCCATCACGGTAGCGCCCGCCATGACTTTGACCGATCGGGAAATGCAACGGTTGCGCGATATCGGGATTGCCGTCATTCGTGAGGTCGGTGTGGACACGGGCGGGTGCAATATCCAGTTCGCCGTCCACCCCCAGACCGGCCGGATTATCGTCATTGAAATGAACCCGCGCGTGTCGCGTTCTTCGGCTCTGGCATCAAAGGCAACAGGTTTCCCGATTGCCAAAATTGCCGCGCGGCTGGCGGTGGGTTACACCTTGGACGAGATTCCCAACGACATTACGCTGTCCACTCCGGCGTCTTTCGAGCCCACCTTGGATTATGTGGTGGTGAAAGCCCCGCGGTTTGCTTTTGAAAAGTTCCCCGCGGCCGACCCGACACTGACCACCACCATGAAATCGGTGGGGGAAGCGATGGCTATCGGCAGAAACTTTACCGAGGCCCTGCAAAAGGCGTTGCGCTCCCTGGACAAGCGCGGATCCAGTTTTGACTTTGCCCAGCCCGCTCCCAACCCGGAGCAAACCGCGCAGTTGTTGGAACAAATGGCTACCCCGACGGAGCGACGCTTGACCCAGGTGGTGCAGGCAATCCGTGGGGGAGCGTCGGCTGCGGACATCTATGCTGCAACCAAAATAGACCCGTGGTTTATCGACCAGTTGTTTATCCTCTGCGAGGTGGCCCAGCGTCTGCGGGAAGCTCCCGCTTTGCAACCCCAGCTGCTGCGCGAAGCGAAACGTCATGGATTCTCAGACCTGCAAATTGCCCAGATTAGGGGCATTTCAGAGGACACCGTGCGGGAAGTTCGGGACGCTTTTGGCCTACACCCGGTGTACAAGAAGGTCGACACCTGCGCCGGGGAATTCGCCGCGAACACGCCTTACCATTATTCGTCCTACGACCTCAGTACCGAGGTGCAGCCGCGTGAGAAGCCGGCGGTCATCATCTTGGGTTCCGGACCGAATCGAATCGGGCAGGGTATCGAATTCGACTACTCTTGCGTGCACGCTGCCCTGACGCTGAAAGACGACTACGACACGATTATGGTCAACTGTAACCCCGAGACCGTGTCGACCGACTATGACATCGCCTCGCGGCTCTACTTTGAACCCTTGACCTTTGAAGACGTCTATGAGGTGTACCGGGCGGAACTGGCTTGCGGTCCGGTGGCTGGGATGATTGTCCAGTTGGGAGGCCAGACCCCGCTGTCCCTGGCGCGGCGCCTTACTGATGCTGGAGTGCCGATTCTAGGCACCCAAGCGCGCGCGATTGACCTAGCTGAGGACCGGCAAGAGTTTGAACGGGTCTATACTGCCGCTGGAGTGGCTGCCCCCGCCCACGGCACCGCCACCACGGATGCCGGAGCGCGAGACATCGCCGCCGAGATTGGGTTTCCCCTGCTGGCCCGCCCCTCCTACGTGCTGGGGGGTCGAGGCATGGAAATCATTTTCAACGCCGACCATTTTGAGGATTACCTCAGTCGATTGGGTCCGGATTCGGCCGGAGTCGGCGCCGGACCGCTGCTCATTGACCATTTCATGGACGATGCCATCGAAATCGATGTGGATGCGCTCTTTGACGGTCACGAGCTGTACCTAGCTGGCGTGATGGAGCATATCGAGGAGGCGGGGATTCACTCCGGAGACTCGGCTTGCGTGCTGCCTCCCGCCACGCTCTCGGGCACGATAATTAACCAGATACGCGCCGCGACTGAATCCATTGCTCAAGGCGTGGGCACTGTCGGGCTCATCAATATTCAGTTCGCGCTGGCGGCGGGAGTGCTCAACATTATCGAAGCGAACCCCAGGGCGTCGCGCACCGTTCCGTTCGTGGCGAAAGCGACCGGGGTTCCCCTGGCGAAGGCGGCCGCCAAAGTCATGACCGGCACCACCATTGCCCAGTTGCGTGAATGCGGCATGCTGCCGGGCGTGGACTTTGCCCAGTGGAGTAGCTTTCCCGATATTGCCGTCAAGGAAGTGGTCCTTCCTTTCAAGCGTTTCCGCACCTTTAGCGGCACGATGGTCGATACGATTCTGGGACCGGAAATGCGTTCGACCGGCGAGGCGATGGGCTTGGGAATGAATCTGCCCATGGCCTATGCTAAGTCGGAGTTGGCTACGGTAGGAGCGCTGCCCAAACCGGGCAAGACTATCGTGGTGACAGTGTCTGACCGAGATAAACGCCACATTATTCTGCCGTGTTCGCGCCTCCACCAGCTGGGTTACAAGCTGGTGGCTACCGAGGGGACGGCTTCGGTCTTGGAACGCAATGGGATTCCGGTCACTCGGGTGGAAAAGGATCGGCAACTCACCGATGGGTCAGCCGACACGGCTTTCAGCTCTTTCGTGAAATCTGCGGAAGTTGGCATGGTCGTCAACACTCCGGAACGCGGCAAGGGGACTCGCGAAGCGGGATACCGGATTCGCACCGCGGCCGCTACCGCCAACAAGGTCATCATCACGACTATGCGCACTCTCCAGGTCGCTGTCCAGGTGATGGATTTCCTCAGCCAGGGACAGACTTTCACGGTGCGGTCTTTGCAGGAACGACAAATTGAAATGGAAAAGTCCGATACTCGGATGCCCGGTAAGGCATAAAATGGCTTTTCAGGGAGCTCGGATTTTTGCTCTGAGCGAGTTCCTGATGTCACTTGAGAAAGGGAAGTCATGAGCGCTGCGCCAGAAGCAAATCCTGTCGAACCGTTTGGAAAACGTTGCCTCGAAACCATTGCGGACCGGGGTTCTCTCTGCGTGGGGATAGATCCTCACCCGGAGCTATTAGAAGCCTGGGGTTTGCCGCGCAGCGGGGCTGGCGTATGGGATTTTTCCATGCGCGTGCTGGACGCACTGGGCGATTTGTGTGGATTCTTTAAGCCGCAATCGGCGCTGTTCGAGGGATATGGTGCTTCCGGTATTTCCGCGCTCACCGCGACTTTGCGGGCAATTCACGACGTTGGCGCAATCAGCATTGCGGATGTGAAGCGCGGCGACATCGGTTCCACCATGAGCGCCTACGCGAGGGCGTACCTGTCAGAAGGGCCGTTGGAGGCTGACGCGATGACGCTGAGCCCGTTCTTGGGATTCGAGTCCCTGCGTCCCGCGCTGGACCTGGCAAAACAGAACGGCAAGGGGACGTTTGTACTGGCGTTAACCTCAAACCCGGAGTCCGCCTCAATCCAATCAGCGATGATTTCGAATGAGGGTGGAACACCTGAGAAGTCCCTGGCTGCGGATATTATGCAACGTGCGGGTGAGGAAAATCGTCAGGCGGCACAAGCGGGGTACTGGGGTCACGTAGGTTTGGTCGTGGGAGCCACCGTTGGGGAGCGTATGCGCGGTTTAGAGTCTCTCCTTGACGAAGCGAATGCGCCGCTGCTGGTTCCCGGCTTTGGCGCTCAGGGTGGAAACCCGGAAAGTATCGCCAAAGTCTTTGGGAAAGCTACAGACCGGATTATAGTTTCGAGTTCTCGCGGGATTTTGCGCCGCGGTCCCGAGGCGGGTGCGCTACAAGCCGCCTTCGGAGAAAATTTAGAATCCCTTAAATCCCTAATTTCGTGAAGCAATACTGTATAGAATGCTCACTAGGGTTGGTCGTTGACCAATTCGGGCCCACAAAGAAGACAGAAAAACAGGAGTATAGCAAATGGCACTTCCTCCACTTACCGCTGAGCAGCGCGCGGAAGCCTTGAAAAAGGCTGCGGCGGCGCGTAAACATCGTGCTGAAGTCAAAGCCGATTTAAAGAACCGCAAAAAGACGCTGTCCCAAGTTTTGAAGGCTGCCGAAAAGGACGAAGCCCTGGCAAAGATGAAAGTTCAGTCTTTGCTGGAGTCGCTTCCTCGCGTCGGAGCTAAGACCGCCGCCTTGGCGATGGAAGAAATCGGGATTTCTCCGGCTCGCCGCATCCGTGGTCTTGGTCCCCACCAGACCGCCGAACTCATCAAGCGTTTCGGCTGATGGCGGCCGCCGGCGCTACCGCCCGGCTGTTCATACTTAGCGGACCCACCGCTGTTGGAAAGGGAACAGTGGTGGGTTCTCTCTGTGCGAATTTTCCGGGAGAGTTTTACCTGTCCATTTCTGCCACCACTCGAGATCCTCGACCGGGGGAAGTCGATGGACAGTCCTATATTTTCATGACGAAACCCCAGTTCGAACAGCTAATCGAAACCGGGGGACTGTTGGAGTGGGCACAGGTTCACGGCAAAAACTACTACGGTACCCCAGCCGCCCCGGTCGATGAGGCTTTACGTCAGGGCAAACCGGTTCTGTTGGAAATCGACTTGGCGGGAGCCCGGCAGGTAAAAGCTCTGCGTCCAGATGCGCACACCATTTTCCTCAAGCCCCCGTCTTGGGAGGAACTGGTGCGCCGTTTGCAGGGGCGTGGCACGGAGTCCCCGGAAGAGCAACGTCTGCGCTTGGATACGGCGCGCACCGAGTTGGCTGCCGCTGAGGAATTTGACGAAATCGTGGTCAATGACGAAGTGCCTAACGCTACCGCGCAACTGGCTAAAATTATGGGTTTGCGCTAGGATAGCTGGGCTGAATAAACCAAAAATCACTATTGAGGGGGATTTTTTATGACCGGAACCGTCGCTCACCCCGAGGGTATCACTGACCCGCCTATTGACGACCTGCTGGAAAACGTTGATTCTAAGTACGCCCTAGTGGCTTTCGCGGCTGCTCGCGCACGCCAGATTAACACCTATAACCAGCAGCTGGAAGCGGGCCTGTTGGACACTATCGGCCCGCTGGTTGATCACGGTCGGCGGGAAAAGCCCCTGTCTATTGCCATGCATGAAATCGCGCAGGGCATGTTGGATATGCAGTTAAAGGGCGATGAGCCAGAAGACGAGGCTCCTGAGGAGGACACCTCGGAAACGGTAAATCCGCTGGAAGCCTTGGCGGTTTCTTTCTCCGAGGGCCTCGCGAAAGATGACAACGCCTGAACTTGACGCTCCCCACGGTCCAGAGAAAACCGTCATCTTGGGGGTGGGAGCCTCCGTGGCCGCGTTTAAAGCCATTGAAGTGCTGCGCAGTCTCATCGCTGCCGGGGTCAATGTGTGGGTTTGTCCCACGGTTGATTCGCTCAATTTTGTGGGGAAGGCGACCTGGGAATCCCTGAGCAATCACCCGATTCATACGGACGTGTTCCAGACCCCTGACTTCATTACCCACGTAGCCCTAGGCAGCCAAGCTGACCTGTTCCTGACGGTGGGAGCTTCCGCCGATTTGATGGCACGTTTCCGCATGGGTCTAGCTGACGAGTTCCTCACCCTAGTTGCAATCACAGTCGACTGCCCGCGTCTCATCGCCCCGTCGATGCACCCCACAATGTGGGAAAACGCGGCGACCCAGGACAACGTGGCGGTGCTGCGTGAACGGGGCTGGCGCTTTATTGGTCCCGAAACCGGCAAGCTGGCCGACAACTCCCATGGCATCGGACGCCTCAGTCAACCAGACGTCATTTGTGATGCGGTTTTGGCACAGCTCGGTATGAGTGCCCTCGGTTCCATCGATTAGTTTTCACAAGGCCGCCACATGAGTTTTCGTTCCGTAGTGGTTTCCGCCGGGGGGACTCGCGAGCCCTGGGACGAAGTGCGCTTCTTGGGGAATCGGTCTACCGGACGCCAGGGCTGTGAGGTGGCTCGGGCAGCTCTAAAGACCGGAGCCGACGTCACGTTAGTGTCTGCCAACGTGGAAGCAGCCCTCATTCCTCGCGGGGTCAAGGTCATGGAGGCCCCTACTGCGGAAGAGATGCTTCGCCAAATGAACGCCGCCGCCGCGGGGGCAGACCTGATAGTCATGTGCGCTGCCGTAGCGGACTTTCGCCCCATCCGAGTCTCGGGAAAGATAACCCGACACGCCGACACTATCCCCACCTTGCAGTTGGAACGCACCCCCGACGTCCTGATGAATCTCATTAAGCACCGCCGCGTGGGCCAGACCATTGTCGGCTTTGGGGCGCTGACTGGCAGTGAGGCGCAGGTGCGGGAACAAGGCCGTAAGAAAGCCCTGGACAAAGGTGCCGACCTGCTGTGCGTCAATCGGGTCGGGGACGGCCACGGTTTCGCAGCCGCGAGGAACACCTTGTTTTTTTTCGATTCGCAAGGTAACGAACGAGGTCAAGCAAGTGGCACGAAACTTGAAGTCGCCGAGGTCCTGCTCCAACTAGCTGGAGAAATCTCGCAAAGTCACTAGAATTCTTTTATGAGTAAAAAAGTCACTTTCACATCTGAATCTGTCACTGAAGGACATCCCGATAAGGTTTGCGACCGGATTGCCGACTCAATTCTGGACGCTATCTTGGAACAAGATCCGGCGGCGCACGTTGCGGTAGAGACGTTTGTCACGACCGGGCTGGTCCATGTTATGGGTGAAGTGACGACCGAGGCTTACGTAGAGATTCCCCACATTGTGCGTCACGAGATTGCCCAGATAGGCTACACATCCTCGGAGATCGGCTTTGATGGTCGCAGCTGCGGCGTGATGGTGTCCTTGGGGCAGCAATCCCCGGACATTGAAGCGGGCGTCAGCCATTCCCTGGAAGTACGTCAGCGGCCCGAAGCCTATGACCCCCTGGAACAGCAAGGCGCTGGTGACCAAGGGATTATGTTCGGATATGCTTGCGATGAAACCCCCGATTTGATGCCGATGCCGATTTGGTTGGCGCATAAACTGTCCCAACGCCTGGCTCAGGTGCGCAAAGAGGGGATTGTCTCCGGATTGCGTCCTGATGGCAAAACCCAGGTCTCGGTTGAGTACGAGGACGGGGTGCCGCGCGCCCTGTCGACTATCGTGGTTTCAACCCAGCATGCGCCGGATCGCACCCAGGCGGAACTGCACGCCATGGTCGAAGCGGAGGTTATTCGCCCGGTGCTCGATCAGTTGAATATCGACCTGGACACGAAGGACGCGGAAATTTTGGTGAATCCTTCGGGTCAATTCATTATCGGCGGACCCGCCGCGGACTCCGGTTTGACCGGTCGCAAGATTATTGTGGATACCTACGGAGGCATGGCGCGTCACGGGGGAGGGGCTTTTTCCGGTAAGGACGCCTCAAAGGTCGATCGTTCGGCCTCTTACGCTTTGCGTTGGATTACCAAGAATATTGTGGCGGCCGGTTTGGCGAAGCGCTGCGAAATCCAAATCGCTTACGCGATTGGCCGAGCCAACCCGGTGTCCCTGTCAGTGGAAACCTTTGGGACTGGTGTCGTGGCAGATGAGGAACTGGCCGCGGCGATTCGTGAGACTTTCGATTTGCGTCCCGCCGCTATCATTCGGGATTTGGATTTGACCCGTCCGATTTTCCGCTACACCAGTAACTATGGCCATTTTGGGCGTGATGGCTTCAGTTGGGAAGAAACCAATCGGGCGCAAGCTCTCAAGGATTATTTCCAGTAAAACCGGCTGTGGGGGCTGGTTTTGGCCCCGACTTCCGGGACGAAATGGCAACTGCCGGATTTTCGTATTCGGGGTATGAGTTGTAATTAAGTCGTGTTTGCTGAACCGATATTGCCACTGGACGATTTCGCACCTCCCGGACCGCGGGCGGTGCAGGTCGATGGTGTGGAAAAGCCCGTGGCGGCGGTTCTGCTCAACACGTTTACCCCCGCTTTGTCCCGGCCTCTCGACTTCCTGATTCCCCCAAAGCTCGATGCCGCGGCCGCTCCGGGGGTGTTAGTGAAAGTGAAAGTCGGGACAAAACGCTACACCGGTGTCATCGTGGACCGTAAAGACAGCACCGACTGGCAAAAACCGCTGCGGGAAATCGAACGCACTTTGGGCGACCTGCCTCTGTTGGACACTTCCACCTTGGAATTGCTGGAAAATGTCTCACTCTATTACGGGACAGGACCCTCCTCACTGCTGCGTTACGCCCTGCCGGAGCGGCGCGTCAAGGTGGAACAGGCCTTTTCTACCGACCCTCCTCTGTGGGATACGACCGCGGTCACGGTGGAGCCACCAGAGCGAACGACCTGGGCGCGTTATGCCGGGGGCGCCGAGTTCTACTCTGAACTGTGTCGGGGACACCACCCTCGTGCCGTGGTCAGTGCGCTACCGCTGGGGAACAATCCGCATTTCCAGCCCGCCTCGCGTTTCCAACCCATAGCCGAATTAGCGGCGGCGGCCTGGGCTAACGGGGAACAATCCCTGGTGGTGATGCCCACGGTAGAGCAAGCTGATGAAGCCTATCTGTATCTACGTGACTACTTTGCCGACTCGGACCAAGTTGTGCTGTATACCTCGGAAATTCCCACTGCCGCCTCCTATGAAACGTTCTTGCGTTCCCGTTTTGGCACCGCCGCGATAGTGGTCGGCACCCGCGGCGCCGTATTTTTGCCGCTGGCCCGCCCCGGTTTGTTTTACCTCTGGGACGACTTGGCATGGTCACTAAGCTCGGACATGTTCCCGAACTTTTCTGCCCGGCAAGTCCTGCTGATGCGTTCCCAGCTATGCGGTGCCGCTGTGGTGTTGGCGCACTATTCAGTCAGCGCGGGGGATTTGCAGCTCGTCACCCGCCACTTCGCCAGCGGTTTGGCCCCCCACCGCGAAGTTTTGCGCCAGTGTACGGGACGCTTTGAATTTCTCAGCGAGGATGCACAGCTGGCGGAAGGCATGACAGGGGCGATGCTCCTGCCCAATGCCGCTTTACGCCTGGTGCGCCAGGGTTTGAAATCCGGTCCGGTTTTGGTGCTGGTGCCTCCTGATGGCGCGTTTTCGGTCGTGAGCTGTGCAAACTGCGGCGCTAATGCAGTGTGCGAAGTGTGCGGTGGACCGTTGACTTTCCAGGGTTCCCGGCTGGTTTGCACTCGCTGCGGAAACGTCCCCACCAACTATGCCTGTCCGAACTGTGCCAGTATGAAAATGCGCGGGCGCCACCTCCAGTCACGCACGGTAATTGATGACATTGGGCGGTCATTTTCCGGAGTGCCAGTGTTGGTTTCCCGCCCTGGAAAAGGCCGGGTTGGCCTCATCGATGGAGCATCGCGCCTGGTCATAGCCCATCCGGGGGGCGAACCTTTCGCCGTGGGCGGGTACGAAGCCGCGGTTATCCTACGGGCTCACATGTGGGCCAATCGTACCGCCCTGTGGACTGTCCAGGAAGTCATGCGGCAATTTCTGGCAGCCGGAGCTTTGGTGAAACCTCAGGGGCGCATCTTGGTGACGAACCGGATTGACCCGCGCCTGGAACAGGCTCTGGTACGGTGGGACCCCTGGGGTTTCGCCGCCTTAGACCTGCGGGAACGCGAAGCGGGACACTTTGCCCCCGCGTGGCGCACGGCTTTGTTGCAGGGGCAATCCCTGGGTGAGGTGTTAGCTTTTCTGCGCCAGAGATTTCCTGAAATCACGGTATTCGGCCCGGTTCCAGCACGGGAAAACCCCGCTCTCAGCACTGCGTTCGTGTCGGTGGCGCTGCGCGACAGTCAAGATTTCGGGCGGGCGCTGCGCGCGGTGGAACTGCAAAATGCACGGGAGCGAAAATCCGGCAGCGACGCCCTGCGCATCGTAGTAGATCCCCCAGATCCAGCCGGTCAAATCGGGTAGACCCCGCCTTCACCTCGAAAAACCCCAGTTGAACTTAGATAGGATAGTTTGTATGCGTATTGTTTTTGCTGGATCTCCCCAGGCTGCCCTTCCCGTATTGACATACCTTGAGCAATCTGCACACGACCTGGTGGCGGTGCTGTCGCGTCCCGATGCGCCCTCCGGCCGGGGTCGGAAACTGGCTCAGTCACCGGTTTCCAGTTACGCAGCCCAGCATGACCTGATGCTCTATCAGCCAAAAACCCTTAAGAACAATACAGAAGCCGCCACTTTTTTGCGTGACCTCCAGCCTGATTTGGGTGTCATCGTGGCTTACGGGGCGATTTTGCCGGCTGACATTTTAGAGATTCCCAAATTCGGGTGGATTAATATCCATTTTTCCCTGCTGCCGCGGTGGCGGGGCGCTGCCCCGGTACAGCGTGCTCTACAGGAGGGGGACACCCAAACCGGCGTCACGGTCTTTCAACTCGAACCTGCGTTAGATACCGGCCCCATTTACGCGACCTGCTCTTATGAGGTGCCGGAGTCGGCGACAGCGGGGGACGCATTGCTCGAACTCGCCGAACTCAGCGTCAGACCTCTGGAACTAGCCCTGTCCATGATCGAACGGGGAGTTGCCCCGGAACCGCAAGCGGACACCGGTGTCACCTATGCGCCACCTCTACACCCGTCGGAAGGCGAAATCGACTGGTCCGCGCCGAGCGACACGATTGCCAACCACATCAGAGGATTCACACCGTCTCCCGGTGCCTGGACGATGTGGCAGGAATCCCGCGTAAAACTCGGTGTCCTGGAGTCGAATCCGCCTTTGACGATGCCTATCCCGCCTCTGGAACCCGGTCAGATTTTTACCACTCGTCACGAAGTCTGGGTCGGCACCGGTTCCGCACCCGTGTGCTTAGGCAACGTAGCTCCCGCTGGGAAAAAACCCATGCCGGCTGAGGCTTGGGCACGCGGAGCCCACCTGGAAAGTAGTGCGAAGTTTACGACTTCGCGCTCGATGGGGGGTCAGGAATGAACCATTCAGGGGGCGCTTCCGCGGGCAAATCTCGCTCAGCGGGCAACAGAGCGAAAACCGGGGGTGCAGCTCGAAATTTTCGTAACTCTCGCACCGGTTACGCCTACCGGAGCAAAGCCCGGCGCGACCCCGCTCGTGATGTTGCTTTTCAAGCCTTGCGCCGCGTCGACCAAGACCATGCTTACGCCAATCTGGTGTTGCCCGGTTTGATTGAACGGGCGCATTTGCATCGGCGTGACGCGGCTTTTGCCACCGAGCTGGTGTACGGAACATTGCGGTTACAAGGGCGCTACGATGCCATAATCGGACTGCTCAGCGACCGGGATGTTGCGGATTTGGATCCGGAGCTGCTCACAGTGCTGCGGATGGGGATTCATCAAATTCTCCAGATGCGTGTGGAAGACTACGCCGCGGTAGACACGATGGTTGACCTGGCGCGCGACCGTCTCTCCGCCGGCCCTGCCGGTATGGTAAACGCGGTGCTGCGCAAGGTTACTGAGCATGACCTGGCCTATTGGCTCGATACCATCACCTCGGGACTGACCGGGGAAAAAGCCCTGAGCCGAGCATTTTCCTATCCGGAATGGATAGTGTGGGCCCTGCGCGATGCCTTGGTCGCTAACGGCCGGGATGCCTCCGATCTGCCGGGACTCCTACACGCGCAAAACCGTCCCGCTTATGTGACGCTGTGCGCCCGACCGGGTTTCATTACCGCTGATGAGCTGGCGACCGCAGCTGAGACCTATCTTGATGCCAATACTCGATTGGGAGAACTCTCTGACTGCGCGGTGGTGCTTTCCGGAGGCGACCCGCGGCGACTGCGTGCTGTTGAGCGGGGCTTCGCCGGGGTCGAGGATGAAGGCTCGCAGCTTGTCGCCAAAGTTTTGGCGGCAGCACCGGTGACCGGGGTGGAGCGCACCTGGGTCGATTTGTGTGCCGGACCCGGCGGGAAAACGGCGCTGCTGGCGGGGTTGGCTAGTTCGCGTAACGTTTCCGTCATCGCTAACGAGGTTTCGCCGCACCGGGCTGAACTGGTGCGTGACTCTACGAAAGCATTTCCGGACCAGACAGTGCAGGTTTTGCAGGGCGACGGACGCGATTTTGGTGAGCTTCATCCGAGCAAAGCCGATCGGGTCCTGGTGGACGCACCATGTTCGGGCTTGGGCTCGTTGCGGCGCCGTCCCGAAGCCAGATGGAATAAATCCGCCACCGACCTGAAGGACTTGACCGCTCTGCAACAAGTTCTGCTGCAATCCGCGTTGCAAACGGTTAAGCCTGGGGGAGTGGTGGGATACGCGACTTGCAGCCCGCATTTGGCTGAAACTCGCCAGGTGGTGGAAAGCGTGGTAAAGGATCGCGCGGATTTACGGGTGTTGGATGCCCCCGCCGTGGCACGAGACATTATCGTCAACCCGGAACATGACCTTGGGTCGGGGCCGTATCTGCAGCTGTGGCCTGACCGTGACGGTACCGACGCCATGTTCCTGGCTCTGATTGAAAAGTTGCCTGATTCCCAGGAATAAATCCCAGCTAAAACCGTCCGAAGCTCACCGCGGAATTAGACAATAGAAGAAAGAAGGGAACCGATATGAGCCTTAAGATTTACCCCTCCGTGCTGAATTGCGACCAGATGCATTTCGCCCAGGCGCTGCAGGACATCAAGAGCGCCGACGGGGTTCACCTCGACATTATGGATAACCACTTTGTGCCCAATCTGACGTGGGGACTGCCAACCGCCACGGCGGTGTTGAACGCTACCAGACTACCGGTTGACGCCCACCTTATGATTGAAAATCCAGACCGTTGGGCTTTGGAGTACGCCAAGGCCGGCTGCGCCATTGTCTGTTTCCACCTGGAAGCCTCGAAAGCGCCAGTACGAACCGCTGACGTGCTGCACAGTTTAGGCGCCAAAGCCGGGATTGCGTTGAATCCAGCCACTCCGGCCAGCTCCATCAAAGACATTTTGGGTCGTTTTGACCAGGTCACGGTCATGAGTGTGGAGCCGGGCTTCGGCGGACAACAGTTTATCCCCGAGGTGTTGCCAAAGATTCGCAAGCTGCGCAAATATGCCGAAGATGCCCGCATGAATCTCGATATCGAGGTTGACGGAGGCATCAATGAAGAAACCTTGCCCCTCGTGATGAAAGCCGGGGCAAACGTGGTGGTGGCCGGGTCCTACGTGTTCAAACGTAAGCCCGAACAGGCTATTGCCACGCTGCGCACCATCGGCGCTACCCCGCACACCCACTAACCCCATTAGCCCGCTTGTGGGATTTGACCTCAGTGGGCTATCGAGGGTCTATACTGGAAGTAGCTCTGGGGGCTGTGTAATTCAGCACCGGCGGTAAAGTCCGCGACCTCGTGTTCGCACGAGTTGAATCGGTGAAATTCCGATACCGACGGTTAAAGTCCGGATGGGAAGAGCCGCACGTCCACCGCGCCTGCGTATGTTTACTGAGGTGTTGGTGAACGTTCATCTTTCTTTGCCCTGGGCTGTCCAATGAGGTGACAAACCGAAAGGGGTGAAGATGTCGATGAGTCAAAACCGGGCATCGTCAACGGTTAACGCCGTCCCGGATTCCCGGCCGCTCAATGTCATTGCCCCGCTCGCTTTGGCGCTGCTCATTGTGGCAGTCTGGTTCCTCGCGACGAGTTCTGGAAACATTCCGACCTTTATCTTGCCGCGTCCCAGTGACGTAGTGCAGTCCGGTGTGGAGTTGTTGAGCGGCAAAACGTTCTGGCTTTACCTGGGCAACACGTTGCTGGCAGCGACAGGAGGAACCGTGTTGGGGCTGCTTGTGAGTGTGCCGCTGTCATTTGCAATCCATCACTTGCGTCTGCTCAACGCGGCGGTTCAACCGTTTCTGGGGGCTTCCCAAGCGGTTCCTGCGGTCGCGCTGGCGCCGCTGCTGTTGATTTGGCTACCGACGCCGCGTCTCGCCATTGCAGTGTTGTGCGCGCTGATGGTGTTTTTCCCCATTTTGGTTTCCACCACCGTGGGCTTGCATCATTTGAACGCCAGCATTTTGGAAGCTGCCAAACTCGATGGTGCCGGAACCTGGGACTTGCTGAAATACATGGAGTTTCCGCTGGTGTTGCCATCCCTACTGGGAGGCATTCGCAACGGCGTGACCCTGTCCATCACCGGAGCGGTGGTGGGCGAGATGGTCATCGGCGGACGCGGCATGGGCACCCTGATTACCCTGCAGTCACACAACGTGGATACACCCGGCATGTTCGTGAGTTTAATCATGATCTGCACGGTGGCCGCGTTGATATATCTGGGGGTCTATCGCCTGGAGCGTCATTCCAAAACGGTAAACGCAGTTTAGCTGCGTCTCAAAGAAAGGTTCACCAGATGTCACATCGTTTTATCAGGTCCCTAGCCGGATTGGCCGTCAGTGCCGCGGTTTTGGTCGGTTGTGCTGCCGGTTCCACTATGGAAAAAGAGAGTTCCGCTGGGTCTGCCAGTAGTCCCACCGGGGCGGACCGGGCGGTCACAATCGGTTTGACTTATATCCCCAATGTCCAGTTTGCGCCGTTCTATGTGGCGGCCCAAGACAGTCTGTTCCGTTGGGACGGTGGTGGGGGAGTTAGCCAGCAGCCCGTTAACCTGCGCCATCACGGTGCCGATGAGGGACTGTTCAACGCTCTTTTGTCCCATAAAGAGGACTATGTGGTGGCGTTCGCTGACGAAGCGGTACAGGCGATATCCGCGGGTATGGATTTGTGTGTCACGGGTATTCTGTACCAAAAATATCCGGTGGAAGTTATCGCGACCAAGCAGTCAGGGATTACCTCCTGGGCGGATTTGAAAGGAAAAACAGTAGGCGTACCGGGCCGCTTCGGTTCGAGCTGGTTTGGTTTCCAGGCGGGTTTGCAGCAGGCGGGTTTGAGCCTTGATGACGTGAAAATTTCGGAAATCGGATATACCCAGCAGACTCAGATGGCCACCGGGAAAGTCGATGCGGTGGTGGGATTTTCCAATAATGACCTGGTTCAGTTCCAGTTGGCGGGGCTGGAGGTGACCGAGATTCCCCTGCCGCCAAATCTGCCGTTAGTAGGTGCCGCCGTGGTGACGAGGGGCGAATGGTGCAAAAACGAAGATTCCGTGAATGAGGGCGTCATCAACGCCATGGCTCAGGCCATCAACAGTATCCAACAGAATCCGGAAAAAGCAGTGGAATACACGAAAAAGTATGACCAAACGCTGAACACCGCCGCTTCCTTGCAGGCCGCCCAGAAAGTCAACCTGGCCACGCTGGAGTTGGAGCAGTTGCCTGACTACGACCCGACTGACCCTGGTCGCGCTGCCGCTCCCGACCCGCAAAGATTCAAGGCCATGATAGCCCTGTTAGATGAGATCGGGGCGTTGGACAAAAAGGTTGACCTTACATCTTTGGACCAGGCGGGTTTGGAACAAATCGCTCGGCCGTGGAAATCGCTGCACGCCCAAGCCTCCGCGGCAGAGTAAATCCAGGGCAATTCGCGGGATTCGGGTGGGACAAATCCTTTTCATAATCCTGTCATATAGATATTTGGGAAAACTCCTGCCATTGCATAATCTATAAGCGTGAATAACTTTGAAGACCTTTATGCGATTATCGAGAGCCGAAAGAACGAACGCCCGGAGGGGTCCCGTACTGTTGAGGAGCTCGACAGGGGAGTCCACGGCATCGGCAAAAAGATTGTTGAGGAAGCCGCCGAAGTGTGGATGGCGTGCGAATACGAATCGGACGAAGCGGCTCAGATTGAGATGTCCCAGCTCATCTATCACTTGCAGGTCATGATGGTAGCGAAAGGCTTTACGCCCCAAGATATTTACCAGCATATGTAGACCGGTGTCGCCCAAAGTCAGAATCCGGAACGACCCGGAAACCAGTCAATAACAGCTTGAGAAAAGGGAGTGTCAGCCATGTTACGAATCGCGGTGCCGAATAAAGGTTCGCTGTGTGAACCGGCAGTCACGATGTTAAAAGAAGCCGGGTATAAAGTGACTCGGCGCGGACGCGAGTTGACGATTATTGACAAGGATAACGATGTCGAGTTCTTTTTCCTGCGTCCGCGTGATATCGCGGTTTATGTCGGATCCGGGGTCGTGTCCTGCGGTATCACCGGGCGGGATTTGTTGATTGATTCCGGGGTCGCCGCGGTGGAATATCTTGGCTTGGATTTTGCCCGCTCTACGTTCCGGTTTGCCGGACCGGCGGGCCAGTTCCACGACTTGGCGGACATTCAGGGCAAACGAGTAGCGACCTCCTATGACCTGCTGCTGAAAAAGTTTCTCGATGAACACCAGATTTTCGGAGTCCGTGTGGTACACCTGGACGGCGCGGTGGAATCTTCCGTTCAGTTGGGCATCGCCGATTTGATTGCTGACGTGGTCGAAACCGGTTCCACGCTACGGGCTGCCGGTTTGCAAACTTTCGGGGAGCCTTTGCTGGAATCGGAAGCCCTGCTGATTACTGCCGCGGGCCAAGAAAACCATGCGCAACTGCAAACTTTGGCGGCTCGTTTGCGGGGCGTGCTGGTGGCGCGAACCTATGTGTTGATGGATTACAATGCGCCTTCCGCCCAGCTGGCAGACCTGTTGGCGATTACCCCCGGCATTGAATCCCCAACAATCTCCGACCTGGCTGAGGACACTTGGAAAGCCGTGCGGGTCATGGTGAAAGCCGCGGACGTGAACCTGATTATGGATCGTCTCTATGCTGCCGGGGCGCGCGGCATCCTGGTGACTGACCTGAAAGCCTGCCGGCTGTAACGGCCGTTGCAGCGTCAGCTACGCGGCGCTCGGGTCGCCGTTTGATTTCTTCGCTTCGCGGACGGGCACGGTCGCGCCGTAGGCTCCCGCCGCCGCCGCCGCGAGGAAAGCGGCGGGGTCTTCACTGAGGGTTCGCCCCATTGTGGAAAGTTTCACGGGAAAGGCTTCCAGAGCTGCGTAAAGTCCCGTGGTGGGTTGGTCGATGACCCGATGGTGTTCTTTCAACAGGCTCAGTTGGGAAGTCACCAGGGGAGAGAACGTTCCTTTCGGGTCGGCTAGGGCCTTTTCTACGGGATTGTCGAGGTCGAAAACCGGAAGGACCACGTCCAGTGGGGGCAGCCCCATCCAGGTCAGCATGGTCAGAGAGTGGTGCGAAATGCCGTAGTGTCGGGGACGCGCGTCTCCGCTGGACATCCGCAGTACCGCAATGGGATGACCGTTCAACGCCGAAGCTGTATGCAAAAATTGCGCCCCGTCCACCCCCGAATAGCCCCAACGAGTGCCGGTACCCAGGTTGCCCGGACCTTGGGACACAATGACCGCATCGGCCTTGACCACCTCGGACGCCACGAAGAGGGCGGAAGGAAAACTGACGGCCTCGTAATCACCACCAAAGCACTGCCCACAGGTGATGGTGGCGGCTAAACTACCGGACTCGCGCAATTGGGCTACGGTACGGGAATACGCCAAGGGCAGAGCGCCGCCATCAGTTTGAATATAGACCAGACGGGCATGCGGGCTGTGGTGCAGGAATCCCACTACGATAGCGGGCAGAGCCGAATGTAAATCCGTCACCAAGACGGGAAGTTCATCCAGGTTATCCGCCGAACGCAACAGGGAATGATAGGGACTGTCCGGTTCATCGGCACCCAACACGACCTTTTGATGTGGGGTGTAGCGAGCCTTTACCAAGTGACCGGGATTAGGTAATTCGTCTGCCGGCAGGCGGGTTTCGTTAGCCAGAACCATAGCTTCTCCGCCGGTACCCAAGCCTTTCGCCAGAGGAGAAACTTCAATCTGGATGATATCGCCGGGCTGCGCAGCTCCGAGCAACTCCGGGTAGCAGATGGCTCGGCAAGTATCGCCGGGCTGGAAACTCACGGCGGGCCCGGTTTCCTGGCGGGGGGGAGCAGCCACGATTTCGCAGCGCAAAACCTGATGTGGGGTCTGGCGCTGCACTTCCAGAACACGTGCTTTGCGAATCATCACGGGTTAAGCATAACCGCTTCAAACTGGAGTCCAGACCAATCCCGGAAGTCCGCCGCTATAATTGTTCTATGCACCAGGCACCTAGCGAACCCGACATTTTCGATGAAGATGACGATTATGAATGGCGCGATGACCTTCTCAGTGACACAGTTCTCGCCTCCGCATCCAGGCGCTACCAGGGGCTTTTAACGATTTTCTATCGAGAAGCCCGCCCGCTCACTTATGACGAAATCTACGCTGCCTATACCGCCACCATCGGACCGTACTTCCCGGCTCGTTCCAGCGGTGATGACTCGGTGCAGTCGCATGAAAATTACAGTGTCAAAATCCGCAACGACATCAAAATCCTCAACGAAATCCTGGGCGATATCATCGTGGAAGATAAACACAATTATGTGGGAACGGAACATCGATACCTGCTTCGCCCCGATTCGTGCCGCCCCACGCTATCTTTTGATGCTACAGAATCAGTATGGGTTCACCTGGCGCTGGGATTATTAGAAGGGGACTTTACCCAAATTGATTCTCACGTCCGTTCCGTGAGCGATATCGACCCTGACAATCCGCTCGAAGTCCAGTCGCAGGTGCTCATTTCGCGTCTGACCCAAGACATTTTTCGCGCCATCGTCGCGCACCAGTTCATCGAATTCGATTACCAGGCCCGCTACGGCGAATCCACGCATCGACAGGTACGCCCCACAATGATGATGCTGTCACGCGGATTTTTTTATGTCCGCGGTTTTGACGAAAAACGCCAAGGTTTTCGAACGTTCAAGCTATCCCGTCTCAGTAATCCGGTTGTGACAGAGCGAACCTTCGACGCTACGGAACACGTGGAATCTCCGCGCAACGTTTCTCTGGAGAGTCCACTGGAACGGGTTGTCTTTGTGGCAGATCCCGCAAAAGCCTCGGAAGCAGTCATGAACGCGGAACTCATTTGTGAGCATTCCGATTTCCCCTGCACCGGACCGGAACTGGGTTTGACTGGGCTAGAGTGGGTTCCTTCCGGATGGAATCTGTATCGGGCGAAACGACCTGATTTCTATACTTGGAGCCGTCTTGCCGCCGAAGCAATGACCTACCTGGTGGTGCTCGACCCCCCGAAACTTGTGACAGCGACCGTGCGGGCGGCCCAGAATCTCACTGAACTGAGCCTGACGGAGGGCGAGTACGAAACTGGGCGGCTCAAGTTTGACGATTTCACTCCGCGCGCTACCGGTGTTTCTATCGATAACCAGACGCGCGTGACGACCGAATCCCTGGCGGTGATGACGTTTATCTTTAATGCGAGCACGCAAGGCAACACCTGTACGGTAGATGAACTGGCTAAACACTTCGGCCTCAAACCTCAGGACATCAAAAATATTATTTGGGATTTCTTGGACTTGGACGCGGTCGCAAGCAACGAAAAATCTGACTATGACAGTTTCCTACCCTCGATACGCAAGGACGGGACTATTGAAGTCAACGGTTCGCGCAGTTGGGTGATGCCCCCGTTCTTTAGCGCTGACGAGGCGTTGTCCCTCCTGTTGGGGTTGGAAGTCGCCGGTTATCTGGCCCCGTCGTCACAAGAGGCGATTGCGACCGCCCGCCTGAAGGTCGCCTCTTGGTTGGGTCAGGTGTACGAACTGACCGCTCCGCAGCTGGTGACGAACACGGTGTCGCCCTCCATCCAAAACTCTATCGAGACGTTAAACCGGGCCATCGAACGGGGTCACACGGTCCTTTTCACTTACACGAACGCCAGTTGGGACACTGCGGAACACCGCGTGGCACCCCGGTCGGTCTATACAGACCGCTACCATGTGTATCTGGTGGGGGTGAACCTTGAAAAGAACCAGTGGCACAAGTACCGTCTGGATCGCCTCGGTGACCTGCGTGTCACCGCGCAGACAGTTCCCGAAAAACTTCCGCAAAAACCGAGCTACAAGTACCAGACAGTGGACCTGGAACTAAAAAATCAGGCGAAATCCTACGTGGACACGATTCTTCACGCCCGGACAGTAGAACAATCCGCGACTACGTACCGGGTGCGTTTGAAAGTCAAAGATGCCGCCTGGCTGCAGCGGGTAATACAGATCCTCGCACCCGATATAGAAGCCATTATTGGTGGGCCCGCACAAGAGCCGGTGGTGGCGGCTGCTCGAGAGGTTAGCGCCGCGGCTTTGGCGCTCTACGCACAGGTCGACTCCGCACAGTCAGCTGAGGACAGGTAAGATTGAGCTATGAGTGTTCAGGGCATCGTGTGGCTCATCGCCGTAATTTGCGCCGTGATTATTTTTGTGGCGACTACAGTGTGGATTATTTATCGCGGGATACATCTCTATCGGACAGTTCGTGACATAGAACGGCCCGACGACGCCGCCGCGGAGTCGGTTCGCGAACCGGCCCGAAAGCCCGCACCCACGGGAGACCCCGCAACTTTGAGCGCAGCACGGGTGTCTCACGCCGAGGTGAAGCAGGCTCGCAAAGCCAACAAGCAGCGCCGTCTAAACGCCGCGCATGACCGCTGGGCGAGCTACGATTTGGTGGCGCCACGGCAGTAAACATCTGAAACTATGAGTCCCAAACGTCACCGTTACCGCGAAAGCCAGAAAGCCGCCGCGCGATTGGCGCAAACGGAAGCTGTCGACGCTGCCAACCCCTCTCCTGCCCAGCGGTATCAGGCTTTCAAAGCAAACCAGCAATCCCCGGAACTCTACGAGTTCCAAGCCCTGTTCGATTTCCCCCTGGACGACTTTCAAATTGAGGCTTGCCAGGTACTCGATAAGGACCAAGATGTCCTGGTCAGCGCCCCAACTTCGGCCGGGAAAACCATCGTTGGCCTGTATGGGATTTTCTTGGCTTTGCGCCAGGGCAAACGCCTGTTTTACACGACACCGATTAAAGCCTTATCTAACCAAAAGTACCTGGAACTGGTGGAGTTATTCGGTGGCGAAAATGTCGGACTGTTGACCGGCGACACCGCGATTAATGGTGACGCCGCCATTATTGTGATGACCACAGAAGTCCTGCGGAACATGATTTATGCCGCCGCACCGCTGGCAGACCTGGGATATGTCGTTATGGACGAGGTTCACTATCTCTCAGATCATTTCCGCGGGCCGGTGTGGGAAGAAATCATTATTCACCTCGATGCAGCCGTGCGACTCATTTCCCTTTCCGCCACGATTTCCAACGCTAACGTGTTCGCTCAATGGCTTCAGACCCTGCGCGGTCCCACCACGGTCGTTTCGACCTCAGTCCGGCCGGTGCCGTTGAAACATTTTATGGTCAGTGCCTCGGGAGAAATCCTGCCCCTGTTCGCCAAAGGCGAGGTGGGCGGACATCTGAACCGGGCTCTGTTAGCACAAGCCGCCCAGCAGGTCATGCCGCGCCGCGGCCGCATGCCCCGTCGGATACGCGCGGACAGGCCCGCGGTAGCGCGCAGTCTGGAACAACAAGACCTGCTTCCGGCGATTGTGTTTATCTTTTCCCGGCAGGGCTGCAACGATGCGGCGGCGCAGGTGTTTGACGCCGGTTTACGCTTCACCACCAAACCGGAAGCTGACCAGATTCGCCTCGAGATAGAGACGAACCTGGCAGGTTTCAGCCAGGGCGACTTGAGCGCGATTGACGTTTCGAATTGGGAGGAAACCCTGGCCGCCGGTATCGCCCCGCACCACGCCGGGTTGCTGCCGATTCAAAAGCAGCTGACAGAATCTCTGTTCGCGAAAGGCCTGATTCGCCTGGTTTTTGCGACCGAAACACTGGCTCTCGGAATTAATATGCCCGCTCGTACCGTCGTCTTGGAATCACTAAACAAGTGGAACGGCCAGGAGCGCGCAAACCTGACGCCGGGGGAGTACACCCAGCTCACGGGTCGCGCCGGACGCCGCGGGATTGACTCGGTGGGGTACGCCCTGACCCTTATGGAAGTGAAGAATCCGCCACAGCTGCTGGCCAACCTGGCCAGTCAGCAAACTTACCCACTACACTCAGCTTTCGTCCCGACCTTTAACATGGCAGTAAACCTGCTGGCCCGCACTACCTTGGAGGGCGCGAAGGAAACTGTCGAAAAATCTTTTGCCCAATACGTAGCGTTGGGAAGTTCGCGCAAACTGTTTTCACAGCTGCGCCGGTTTGAAGAATTGGCCGCGGAGCAAGCAGGCGCGGCGAGCTGTGAGCGCGGGGACGTGCTGGCGCTATTGGACTTGATGAACGCCCTTTCCAAAACGGAAAAGCAGGCCAAACAGCGGCGTCACAGTGGGGAAAACACCCCCGAGAACCAGCAAGCCGACCGCCGGTCTATCGAACAGGCCCGAGCCCAGATGAAATCCCACCCGGTCTACAGCTGTCCCGACCGGGACAAACACCTGGTGAAAGCCCGTCAAGCTGCGAACAATCGGGATTCTGCCCAGATGACTCGCCAGAGGATTGAAAACCGCACCAAGTCCCTGGCTCGCCAGCTGGACCAAACCTGTCAAGTATTGCGCGAACTGGACTATGTTGATGATGATTTCCGTCTGCGTGACGCCGGAACCATGCTGCAATCGGTGTATAACGAGCGGGATTTATTGGTTGTGGAATGCTTGCGCCGCGGCGTTTTCGATGATTTGAATGTGGCGGATTTGGCGGGGGCGCTCTCCGTGTGCCTGGCGCAAAATCGCACCGGAGGTTTGTCTCGCTTGATTCCAGCCGAGGCTTCCCCCAGCCTGGCCGCGGGGTTGGAATCCATGGCACGGATTAACTTTGAAATCGCCACCCTGCAGCAAGAACACTACCTCGAGGCCTACCCGCCTTTGGAAACGGATTTGCTGCCCGGGGTCGTGGCCTGGGCGCGGGACGCCAACCTCGGGCAGTGTCTGGAACTGACCGGCATGAGCGCCGGGGACTTCGTGCGGGTCATTCGCCAGGTCATTGACCTGGCTGACCAGCTGCGCAAACTGAATCTCGATCCGGCCCTGCACACGAAATTCCGCAGCGTCATAAACCAGGTCAAACGGGGAGTGGTGACGTGGGACTTCTGATAGCTCTGCCCCTGGCTTTCTTAGGGGGAGTGGCCGGAGCCCTCGCTTTTCCGCACTGGAATCTCTGGCTGTTGCTGATTCCTTCCGTCATGATTCTGCTGGGCACTTTGCGCTGGCAATATAGGCGCGGCAAACTTGGGCGCCGGGTTCTGTTCGTGTCCGCAGTGTGGGGACTCGGTTTTTTCGGTCCGCAGTTGACCTGGACCGGGGTTTCCGCCGGTTCGTCCTTGCCGTGGATTGCCTTAACGATTCTCGAGACGCTGTTTATCTGTTTCTTTGCACAAGTGTGGGTGCGCGGGGAACAGGCCATCCCGCGGTTTCCCCGTTTGTTTGGGCTGGCGCGGCTGGTTTGGGCGCCGCTGGCTTGGGTCGGGGTGGAACAGCTGCGTGCCCTGCTACCTTTCGGGGGTTTTCCCTGGTCAAAACTTGCTTTTGCCCTGGTTGATACCCCGTTGTTAGCGTGGGCGCCGTGGGGCGGCAGTGCGCTGGTTAGCGGGGTCTGCGTGTTCATTGCCGCCGCCGCGCTGGAATTTCTGGGCCGACACCGTGGCTTGATGCTGCGGGTTGTGTCGCTGGCCGCCCTGGTGGCTGCTATCGTTTTCCCCACCTTGGTACACCCCGCGTTGCCCGAGATTACTGGGCATGTCACGGCTGCCGCAGTCCAAGGCAATACGCCGGGCCGTGACCCGCAAACAGCATTCGGAAAACGCTATGAAGTTCTGCAAAATCACGTGGATGAGTCTCTACGTTTGCGTCACCGGACCGCTCAACACGTCGATGTGGTGTTGTGGGCAGAAAACGCGGCAGACGTGGATCCACGCACCAGCCCTCGTGCCGCCTCGCTGGTGAACGAAGTCACCGCAGCCTTCCAGGCCCCACTCATTACCGGAACGTTGGGTGCCGGGGCGCGCGGACCGGGGGTCGCTAGCCTTGCCGGGAACGAAGTTGACACCACTTCCCTGCAGAACACCATCTTGGTGTGGGAAAACGGGGAGGCCCGAGACACCTATGCCAAGAAACACCTGGTTCCTTTCGGTGAGTATCTGCCCTGGCGCAAATTCTTTGCAACTGTCATTCCTACTTTTGCCGCCCTGGTTCCCACGGATCTGGTTGCCGGCGAAAGCGTGGCCCAGCTCGAGGTCTCGCTGTCCGGTCAAGACGTGCGCCTGGCCAGCCCGATTTGTTACGAGATTGCCGATGATGACCTGGTGCGCCAAGCGGTGACTGGCGCGAACTTCATCTACGTGCCGACATCGAATTCTTTCTTTGGTTCTTCCGATGAAGCTGACCAGCAACTCGCCATCGCCCGTTTTCGCGCCGCCGAACACGGTTTGGACACTATTCAAGTATCCACCATGGATTCCACCGCTCGGATTGATGCTCACGGCCAGATTGTAGGCCGGGTCATTCCGAACTTTACGGCCGGCAGTTTCGTTACGGACATTCCCCTACGCAGCGGAACTACCCCCGCCACCGTTATCGGGGGGCTGCTCGGGCTGGGACCGCTGGTATTGGTGGTTCTGGCTGCGGTTTTGCAAGTTTTATTAGCTCTGACAGAAAGTTGGAAACGTGGAAAACACTAATCTCAATGCGAAAACCGTTATCGCCATCCCGACTTATAACGAACGGGAAAACTTGGAATGGATTATCGGGGAAGTTTTGGCCCAAGCACCGGGGATCCACATCCTCATCGTGGATGATAACTCGCCTGACGGTACGGGTCAGCTGGCAGACACGTTGGCCGCGGACCGCCCGCAGCTTCACGTGTTGCACCGGGCGGGCAAGGAAGGTTTGGGACCGGCGTATTTAGCGGCGTTTGCCTGGGCGGATAGTCACGGATTTACCTGGGTCGGGGAATTCGATGCCGACGGCTCGCACCGGCCTGAGGACTTACCGCGTTTGTTGGCTCTGGCTCACGGTAGCGGTCGCCCGGACCTGGTCATCGGCTCGCGCTGGCGGCGCGGGGGAGCGACCGCGGGATGGTCAAGGTCGCGCCAACTGCTGAGTCGGGCGGGCAGCTTTTATGTCAATGCGGTACTGAGGCTGGACGTAGCCGACACGACGGCGGGTTTTCGGGTCTATCGGGTCGATTTCCTAAATCGTTTACTGCAGCGTTACGTCATTGAATCAAAAGGGTATGGTTTCCAGATTGAGATGACCTGGCGGACGCGCCGGGCGGGTGGCAAGATTGTGGAAGTGCCCATCACCTTTGTGGAGCGCCGGGCAGGAACTTCGAAAATGAGCGGGTCTATCATCAAGGAAGCCTTCCTGGAAGTCGCCAAGTGGCGGATACGGGAATTGCACAAACAGGCGTAGTGTTATGTCATTTTTCTAGGAGAAAAAACACGCCATAACGAGACAGAGAGAGCTTTAACGTCCGTAGTGCCGCCGGCCGGAGCGCAAAGCCTCCAAGCGCTCGTCCAACAGAATCTGGAGCTCTTCCTCGGTGCGCCGTTCAATGAGATGCTCCCAGTGGTTGCGTTGCGGTTTGGCGGTGTTTTCTTCTTGGAAGTCTTCCACGCCGTTTCGTACCGCGGTTTTGGAGCAAATTGGGCAATCCCAGGCGTCTGGCACCTCAGCGTCAATCGCGAAGGGAATATCGAAAGCGTGTCCTTCCGGGCAGGTGTAGTCCACGTTTTGGCGCTCTACAAAAACGACGCCTTCTTCGGACTCAAGAGAATTGGAACCCATACGCATCCCGCGTAGTGCGCGATCAGCCACGATTAGTGCCTCCTTGTTTGCTTAGCGGTTTATTCTAACCGATTTAGGGGAATTTTGCTCAAGAGCGGTGCCGCAGCGTTGGTAGTGCTCTCTCGCCAGGTCACTCCAATCCGATAATATATATTATGTCATTTTGCGTTTGTCTGGTACATTGCGTTCAATCCCCTCGAATACGTGTGCAAAAGTGTCCCGGTCGGAACGCATCTCCCTAACCTCCGACCGGGACACTGTTTTGCCAAAGTTTTGGCACCGCGCTGGTGAGCGCGAAAAAATCTGTTAGCTAACTTGGCGGCGGCGTGCGCGACGCTCTGCCAGTTCATCGTGAACTACCAAGTTGTCGTCATTGATGTTCTCTACGGGCAGCTGCGCCAGCTCACCCTCAATTTCGTGCCAGACGCGTCCCACCGCGATGCCGAACACGCCCTGGCCGCCCTGCACTAAGTCGATGACTTCGTCTTGTGAAGTACAGGCATAAACCGAAGCACCGTCACTCATGAGGGTAATCCCCGCCAGATCCTCTACCCCCATCTTGGACAAGGTTGCTACAGCCACGCGAATCTGTTGCAGCGAAACGCCGGTATCCAGCAGGCGCTTCACGACCTTGAGCAACAGGCAGTCCCGGAAAGAATAGAGACGCTGCGAGCCCGAGCCGCGGGCGTTGCGCACGGACGGTTCTACTAAACCGGTGCGTGCCCAGTAGTCGAGTTGGCGATAAGTGATTCCGGCTGCCTTGCAGGCAGTCGGTCCGCGAAAACCGGTTTCTTCGTCGATGACCGGCAGGGTTTCACCAAACAGCATCCCCTGCTTAATTTGCGGTACTCCAGACTTGCTTGGCTTTTCCAAGGCAACCTCCGTTCAAGTGTGTTTCTATTTTAGATTATGCACCATAGAAACGTGGTCTAATGCGCGGCGCGCCCAAACCTTGCACTTAAAGTTTAAGTGCAAGGTAGGCGGGGAGAAAAACAGTTCCCTCCCCTGTGGCAATGGCCTACAGTTCCTCGACTCCGACAGCCAGCAAAGCCTCGGCTAAAGCCTGCAATTGCGCCGAAAGTTCTACCGCTCGCATCTGAGCACGATCCTTGGCGGCAGCGTTGTTCTTTTGCCGTTCCGGAGCCACCACCCGGTCAATCAAATCCAAAATTGCGTTGACAGCCGAGTAAACGGAGCGTAAATTCCGCGGCTCGATACCCTGTTTCTCCAAGACTTCCAAGGCCTGTACCACCGCTACCGCACCGGAAGAGAACCGCGAGGAAAAATCCGGGGTAATCAGCTTGGCATTGACCGCCTTTTCTAACAACTCCTCAGAAGCACCGGTATAAACCAGTAGATCTCGCAACGAGATGCGGGAATGGTTCGGCAGACGCACCTGGCCCTCCGAAGCCACAACCCGCATGACCGGCTGCACCGGTAGAGGCTCCTCCCCCAAATCCAAGAGCCGCAAATTTTCGCCAATCTGATTCAGCGGCAAATAACTGTCACGCTGAGCTTTCAGGGCGTAGCGAATGCGCTCTAAATCGGCCAGGGAATAACCGCGGTAACCGTTGGACATCCGGGCCGGGCAAACAATCCCGTGCTTCTCAAAATTGCGCAGTTTAGCCTGAGATACCGAAGGAAATTCCTTCACGATGATCTCGTGCACTCGTCCAATGGACATAGTTGGCTCATGGCTTACCTCTGGAGGCCACGAACCGTCAACGTCATTGACTTTTCGGGCTGCCTGATTCATTGCTTAAAATTCACCGCCGGGTAGTAAGCCAATCGAAACTTGCCAATCTGGACTTCCTCCCCCGGTGTCAGCAGGTGAGACTCCACTCTTTCCCGGTCAATATAGGTACCGTTGAGTGAACCGACATCGCGAACCAGGTAACCATTGTCTTGACGGATAAACTCGCAATGCCGGCGAGAAACCGTCACATCATCGAGGAAAATATCTGACTTGGGATGCCGGCCGGCGGTAATGCGGTCCGTATCGAGCAGGAAACGCGCCCCCGCGGAAGGGCCACGCTGCACGATGAGCAGTGCCGAACCTGCAGGCAGAGCCGCTACGGCCTCCTCGTCAGCGGAGGACAAAAATCGCTTACCCAGTTCTGGTTCCGTTTCAGTAATACTGCCAATAGCTCCAAAAACTGCAGTTTCAGTAGGATCCGGTCCTGGATTCGTTTCCGACACTTCGTCCTCCTTTAAAAATCTTGGTATCTCTACTTTAGTAGAAGTGCCGAAAAAAAGTTAACCAATTTGTTACCTTCCGGTCTGTCACAAGCTCGAAGAGTATCCTAGACCCTAAAATGGCATTTGCATGTAAGTATTCAGATAGAAATCAGGTCAAAAGGGGCAATACAGTGGCGGACGCAGCCTACCTTGAATGGGCGCTATCTCTGACTGATAAGCAGGTCGGAGTCACTCCCCTGGCGTCTCCTGCCGCCGCCCTCACTTTCCCTTTTTCCGATGATTCTCTAAACACGACCTATCGCCAGCTGCGTGCTGGTGACACTTTCCAGCTTTCTGCCACTTCTGGGGATGCGGATGCCCAGCTCACCACCGCTGAACACTGGCACTGGCTTCTGGCAAACCGTAGTGACGGACTGGAACTGCAGCTCGCTCTCGGTTTTTTGGTTTCGAACCGCGGCGATCTTCGCTTTCCGGTGTTTCAAGGCCGGCTGATTTCCGACCCCGACCGTCCCCTGGGATACTTACAGCTAGCAAAGAACGAAAAGCTGAATCTCAACAGCACGTTGGTACGTTTGTTGCAGCAAAAGTTTCAGATCCCTTCCCGCTGGGTTGGTGCGGGACGAAGCGCCCGTGGTCTGGACCTCGATGCCATTCTGGAGGCTTTACAGGAAGCTCTAAGAGACAGTCCCCTCCAGGACAAAATGCACCTGGAACGCCAAGCTGCCGTGGGGCTGGCACATTGCGACTGGTCCATAGTGGCGGCCGACCTGAAAGCTCACCTTGAGGATTACCGCAGCTCCGCCCTGGTGCAGCGTTATGCCGCTAATAGCGCTCCCACTCAACTTTCCGAAGACAGCGACACCACTACCCTATCCGGAGATATTTTTGCCCCCCTGAAGGCCGACCGCAAACAGTTGCTGGTACCGAAATTCTTTGGTCAAGGCCACAGTCTCATCCTTTCTGGCGCTCCCGCGACAGGAAAAACCGATGCCGTCGTGAACGCCCTGGCACAGTCCCTTGTGCAAGAACACTCCGTACTGGTAGTGGGCAGCCGAACCAGTCTGAAAAATCTGCGGAATCGGGTTCGTAAAGCCGGGTTTGAACACGTGTTCCTCACCCTTGACCCTCAAGTTGAAAAACGCGATGAACGCAGTCGGGCACTGCTTCGGGCGGCTTGGGATCGACCGGTCAACGCTGATGCGGGATACCTTGATTCCTGCCGGGCTTCCCTGAAAACCCTGTCCCAAGATTTAGATTTGTACCTGAACCAGGTTCACGAAGTCGGCCCCAACCACGTTTCAGCATGGCAGGCCTATACCGCGCAAATCATGACTGCCGCTGAGCTGGAGCCTGAGGAACGAGTCTTGGCAGGCCGGTTGGCAGCGGCTCCGAATTTCCCCTACCTGTCCAACGACCGGTCTGCGGCGGCAAAACTTGGTAAGGAACTGGCAAATCTCGATGCCAACTCGGTTAACGGTCTCGGCGCTAATCCCTGGTCCCTCGTAGGTGAAGACGCGCGCAACGTAGACCGCACCGAACTGAAATTGGCTTTGAAAGCCTTGGAAGAAGCCATTACCCAAGCCCACCCGGCCGTGTTGGAAATCATGTCAGCCACTTCCGAGCTAGCAGCCTGGCCGATTTTTGCCCGGTGGCTGGATTTGTTAGAGATTGGATACGGTAGAGCTCCGGTGGTACTGACCGAGCCGGAACGCCGTGCGGTTACTTCCGGCATTGAGACTTTGCAACAGTCCTTGCAGGACTTGTGGGACGAGGCCACTCCCCTGCTAGACATTGCCGGTCCTGCCTATCATTCCGGCAAAGACCTGGACTTATTGATGGATGCGCGCCACGCGGAAGCCTCTGGAGGTTTTACCCGTAACAGTAGGCGCAAAGCCGTTTTGGCGCAGCTGCAGCCCTACCTGACGGGACCGGTCACCCCCAATAAGGTGGCAGACTTGCTGGAGGACCTCAACGCCCTGCGAATGCGCGCCGAAGCCCTGGCATTGCGGATTGGCGCCAACCCCGTGCTGGGATTGAAAGATTTTGACGCTTTGGCTCCAGACGCCCGCGAAAAATTCTCAAATCACGCCGATACGGTGCTCAGCGCGATTGAGCTGAGTCACTATCTGCCGAACCGCTGCTCAGATTTGGAATCTTTAATGCCCCTGGCTCGCCAAGGCGGCCATTTAGGTCAGCAGGTACGGGCCATTTCCCAGGCTTTTGCTGATGTTTTGCAGTCCTTGCAGGTGGCTACCTCGGATTTAGAAACCTGGTCACAAGGCCTGCCGCCCCTGGGTCGTTACCTGCAGGTACGTAAGGTTTGGGCAACGTCACTCAGCTCTGAGGACTCGACACTTGACGATATTTTGGCTTTCCGGGCGCTGACCCCCAAGCTGAGTGCCTTGGGTTTGGATGACCTCGTCACCTGGGTGTCTGAGGGGACGCTCAGCGGAATGGCCATTCAAGGAGTACTCGAGCACGCCCTGTCGGTAGCTGCGGTACGTGAACGCCAGCGGGCTTTGGCACAACAGGGGTTTGATCCGGTGACCCACGCGGCCCAAGTGGAACGCCTGTCATTGAACTGCACGGAAACTCGCCGCGAAATTATCAATGAAGTCATTTCCGCGGCTGGCGAGTTCGCCCAGCGAGCCGATAAAGAGACCTTACGCCGTTTTGGGGCACGCTTGCGTGCTGAGGACTTTTCCATCCGTCAAGCTCTACGTGAAGATTTAGAAGGTGTCCTCACTCGTACCCCGATTGTGGGCTTGACTCCCCTTGAGGTCATTACCCATCTGCCGGATTTTGTCGATGAAACCCCCCGGTTTGACGCGGTAATCATTCTTGACGCCACCGAACTGCCTTCCGGGGCAGTGGTGAAAGCCCTGGCCGGTGCCGCCCAAGCCATGTTTGTCGCTGTCCTGCCCGCGACCACCAGTTTCGCAAAAGGTCGGGCCCGCAACGCTTATGAATTTGCGAAATCTGCCGGTTTTCCTGAGTACGAACTCACCACCCGCTACGGTCGAGATTTAACCCCCACTCCCGGCCGCCTGGCGCAACTGCTGATACCTGACAAGCTAGAAACATGGCCGGTAGCACAGGCCCAGTCGCAACCGGTTTCACTCATGGAGTTTCCCCCGGCACTTCACCCCGTGCCCCTACATCTCGCCAACGAAAATCCCGGCTGGAGGGGTTTGGGTGCCGACTACGTGTGGTTTGAAAAGGCCGGCAATTTGTTGATGAATCTGTGCCTGAAAAACCGCGGTAAATCCGTCACGGCGCTGACCTGGACTTCCGAGCTAGCGGCGGGTATCCGCTGGTATCTCAATGAAGCGAATCGGCAGGGCGACATAAACTTGATGAATCTTCGAGTCACTCACCTGGGTGCAGTCGGCGCCGCATTTCCCCATGCGGCTACGAGCGTATCGGAACTCGGCGGAGGTTATGGCGATGGTGAAGGTGGCGCCCCCTGTGATTTATTGGTGTGTTTCCTCGGCTCCACCCCCCAGCCAGAAACTTCAAAATCAGCTCTCACACGTGACCCGTCCCTGACCTGGACCCGAATCTTGTTAGAGACTAATCGTCAGGTGCTGTTCGTAGTGAACCGCGACCTCGAACAATCCGCACTGCCCGATTTCTTGCAAGACATTTTGAACGCCCCTGGCATAGCCCGGGATACGGCTCCAGTTTCCGCGGTGCGTGACTACCTCGCCCGGCTGCTAAGCCATGCGGGGCTGGAAGTTCGCACCAATTTAGGGCCGGCTCCGTTACGCCTAGACCTAGCGGTTCGCGGAGACAGGGGTGCGCCTTGGCTGGGCCTGATTCTGGACAGCCCCGAGCAGAGACAGGTGCGTTCTGCGTGGGATCGCGAAGTCGGCGTGCCCCAGTACCTCCTGGAAAACTGCGGTTTCGGCGCAATTGAACATGTCTATTTAACTCAGCTGATGGACAACACGGATGAAGTGACCCGACGTCTCGTTTCCATAGCCTTGGACCTGGCTTTTCCGGGAGACGTTACCGATGGTTCGGTGGCTAGTGACGACCGCTACACTTCTCCCTCACGCATCGCGGCCGCTCAAAATAACCGCGGTGACGAACCTTGGGAAGTTCCCGATGAAACTGAATGGAACCTACCTCAACCCCTGCGTGAAGCCGCATCTCGTCTCCAGACCGAGGACACCTCCGCGGCTTCTGCTCAAACGGTATCCCCGGAGGAGACCGCAGTTGTGCCGCGCGAACCCCAGCCGCAGCCTTCCACGCTAACCCTGATCGAACCGCCCTCTGCCCGTATTGAGGACCTTCCCCCGGCAGGGCAACGCAAAACCCACTCTGTGCTACCGGTCATTGCCGACATGCCGGCCGACGCTTTTACGCATCTGGACCGCGAGGAACTCACCTCGGCCCCTGATGCCCCCACTCTCGGCGACCAACTCGGGGACCAAGAAACCGACGTTTTCATCGAACTGGCTCAAAATCCTGCTGCCAATACAGAACTCGGCAAGATTTCTAAGCCCGGTCTGGGCGCGTTTGCCCCCCTATTCGTGCCTGAGGAATCCGCCGAAGATACCGATAAACCGGCTGCCGACCCGGTTCCGGCGACACCCCTGATGAAGCCGATACTAGAACCTTCCGAACCGATAGTTACCGAGCCTGCCATCCCCAATTTTACCGCCCAAATTCCTGCTGATACCGTTACTGCAACGGTTCCGCAACCTTTCGTACCTCGCGGTAAACCCCTGCAGAACCAGGGTTCCAAGGAAGTCCTCGATGATTTGCAGGACCCTGCCAATGCTGCTGCCGTGGCGGACGCGTTGGCACAAGTGCTCTATACGGAAGGGCCTATTGGGGAGGCTCGGCTGGCTAAACTCGTCGCCGACGCGTTTGGAATGCAACGTTTGCACCCGAAACGTCGTCAAAAGATTTTAGAGTTGCTCGATCCTGAAGTTCACCAAGACGTCACCAAATTCGGTACGTTTATCTGGCCCGCCGGCACCTCTGCGCAGAACTTCACCGTGTTCCGGACCGGATCGATTTATGGCCAACGCGCTTTGGTGGACATCTGTGATGAAGAGTTCAATAACGCTTTGACCTGGGTTATTGACACACAGCACCCCCTGGAGGAGGAAACCTCTGAAGCAGTCGCACGCGTCTTGGATTTAACTCCGGCTCGCACCGATATTCGTCAGCGAATGCAAGCCGGGCTGAAATCTTTGGAACAGGCGGGTCGTCTGCGGCGCCGGGCGGGTCATCTGTGTCTGCAATAATTTTTCAAATGTTGAAACGTCCCTGCCACTCAGGGTTTAATGGCGGTAAGTGATTGGAGTTCACAGATGTCAAAACAGAAAAAAGGTTCCTCTAAGCAGAATCTGACGGTGTCTCGGCCCGGTAATCGCTCTGGCACCGTTCTGGCTATTGTATTGGTTGCCATTGTGCTGGCCTTGGTTATCGTGTTTGTTAAGATTGCGACCACGAAACACGAGCTCGCGGCCCAGCCTGCAGATACCATCGCCGGGACGAAAACGATGATTGACTTCGCCGAACCCCAAACCTACGAAACCGGGCGTGGCATTTGGCTCAAAGGCGGCAAAGTTTTGACGAATGAAGAAATCACCGCCGAGGCGAAGAAGGGTACCAAGGTCCTGGAACTGTACTACGACTACTTGTGCAATATCTGCAATGACGTTGAAGCCCAACTCAATGATGGCCAACAGCTCAATGACTTGGTCGAGGGTGGTCAGGCTATTGTGGTGCTGCGACCGACCCTGACCCACGCCCAGCAGTTAAAGTTCCCCAACATTGCTTTTTCCGCCAATAACCTCATGTACTGGACAGCGGAAAATCAGCCTGACAAGCTGTGGGAACTCAGCAAAGATTTGACCGGGTTCGCGATGAACAACTACAAGTCGGCTGATTACGAAAAGAACCAGAATAATACCGAGTGGGCGCAGACTATCCGCGAACCTGATGCCGAGCTGGCTAAAATCGCGGCCGCACACGGCATCGATTACAAGTCTGTTCCTCCGGCCACCCCGGAGTCTGGCTTGCAGGCAATTAATATTCTGGCCGAACAGCGGGTCAAGAGCCTCGGACGTGACAGTGCTGGAACCCCCTTGTACATCGCCAACGGTCGAGTCGTGGACTTGACCGGTCTGGGGTCGGATGACAAGTTGCTAGAAAAAGCGACCCTCTAAAGTTTCCCTCAGATTGCTGAGTCGGTTTCGGCACTCATCCTGTGTCCTTGGTCTGCGTCATCGTCCGGGTAGGCCTATACGCATTCAGCTAGCGGGACAGCGGGTCATTCCTGGGGTCGGAAACTTAGGGCCACGGAATTCATGCAAAACCGGTTGCCGGTCGGAGTTTGCGGTGCGTCCGGGAACACGTGTCCCAGGTGGGAGCCGCAGTTGGCGCAGCGAACTTCGGTGCGAATCATGCCGTGAGATGTATCGGTGGCTTCGCGTACCGCACCCGGCTTCGCCTCGAAAAAGCTCGGCCATCCGCATCCAGAGTCAAACTTCGTATTGGCATCGAACAGCGGCTCCCCGCACGCTCCGCAACTGTAGAGTCCGGAACGTGTCTCATGGAGTAGTTCCCCGGTGCCTGGTCGCTCCGTAGCGGCTTGCCGTAATACTGCATAAGCACGTGGGCTCAGTCGAGTTTTCCATTCCGCATCGCTGACATCTACAGTCATTTTTTGCCTTTCTGTTTCAGGATTTTTGCCAGGTATTGCCCGGTAAATGAACCGGATACCTGCGCCACTGCCTCGGGGGCACCTTCCGCAACCACTGTACCACCACCCTTACCGCCTTCCGGGCCGAGGTCGATAACCCAGTCGGCGCACTTGATGACATCGAGGTTGTGTTCGATGACCACCACAGTGTTGCCTTTCTCGACCAGTCCCTGCAGGATGGCCATGAGTTTGCGGATGTCGTCGACGTGCAGACCGGTGGTCGGTTCATCGAGTACATAGATAGCGCGTCCGTTTGTGCGCTTATGCAGTTCGCTGGCCAGCTTGACTCGCTGGGCTTCCCCACCGGACAGCGTGGTTGCACTCTGGCCGAGCTTTACATATCCCAAGCCGACCGCGGTCAAAGTGTCCAGGTAGCGAGACACGCCGGGGATGGAGGAAAAGAACTGCGCGGCCTGAGAGATTGGCATATCTAAAACATCGCGCACATTTTTTCCGTGGTAGTACACTTCCAGAGTTTCCCGGTTATAGCGAGCCCCGCCGCAAACCTCACAGGGCACATAGACATCGGGCAGGAAGTTCATCTCGATTTTCAGGGTGCCGTCGCCACGGCAGGCTTCGCAGCGTCCGCCTTTGACGTTAAAGGAAAACCGTCCCGGTCCATACCCGCGAATCCGCGCTTCTTCCGTCTGGGCAAACAATTTCCGAATCGCATCCCAAACTCCGGTATAAGTCGCTGGATTCGAGCGCGGGGTGCGGCCGATGGGCGATTGGTCCACGTGAATAACTTTGTCCAAATGAGCGGTTCCCTCGATCTGTTTGTGACGTCCCGGAACCACGTGGGCTCGGTTCAGATCTCGGGCTAACGCCTGATACAAAATAGAGTTAACCAGGGTGGATTTCCCGGAACCGGACACCCCGGTAACCGCGATCAGGCAGCCCAAGGGAAATGACACGTCTATGTTTTGCAGGTTGTTTTCTCGCGCCCCCCGCACCGTCAGAATCCGCTGTGGGTCAGGTTTGCGGCGTTGACGTGGGACTTCAATAGATTTTCGTCCGGCCAAATAGTCCGCGGTCAGCGAGGACTGGTTTTTCAGTAATTCCTTCACCGTCCCGGAATGGACGATTTGTCCCCCGGATTCACCCGCTCCGGGACCGATGTCCACCACCCAGTCAGCCGACCGGATAGTGTCCTCATCGTGCTCGACCACGATGAGGGTGTTGCCCAAGTCGCGCAAACCTTTCAAGGTATCGATGAGGCGTTGATTATCGCGCTGGTGCAGACCGATGGAAGGCTCATCTAGCACATAGAGCACGCCTACCAGTCCAGATCCAATCTGGGTAGCTAAGCGAATGCGCTGCGCCTCGCCCCCAGAGAGAGTATTTGCCGCTCGCGATAGCGTCAGGTAGTTCAACCCCACGTCAATGAGGAAAGACAACCGAGCCCGGACCTCTTGTAAAATCGGTTCGGCAATTTTAGCTTTCATACCAGATAAAGGAATATCTCTTAAATAGGATTGAACTTCGTCGATGGCCAAATCGGTCAGTTCAGAGATATTAAGCTCCCCGATACGAACCGCTAAAACTTCCGGCTTCAAGCGCCGCCCCTGACAAGTTGGACAGGGCACTTCCCGCATATAGCCTTCATACTTCGCTTTGGAAAAATCAGAGTCGGTTTCATCGTAGCGACGCTGGATATAGTTCGCTGCGCCCTCGAAACCGGTCGTGTAGACCCGTTCGCGACCCCAGCGGTTGCGATACTTCACCCGTACCTTATAGTTCTTGCCCCACATCAGATATTCACGCACCTGCTCGGACAGATCCTGCCAGGGAGTGTCGAGGTCAAAACCCACTTCGTCGCCCAGCCCTTTTAAGATGCGTTCCATGGTGTCTTTGGAACTGGTCCAAGGGCTGACAGCACCTTCACGCAGGGTCAATTCAGGATTTGGCACCACGAGCTCGGGGTCAATGACCAAACGGGAGCCAATCCCGGAACAATCGGGACAGGCCCCGTAAGGCGCGTTAAAGGAAAACGTGCGCGGTTCGATTTCTTCCAAAGCCAGCGGATGATTATTCGGGCAAGCTCGTTTTTCCGAAAAGCGACGGCTACGTTCGGGATCCTCGGGGTCGCGGTCAACGAAATCAACCACCACCAGACCTTCTGCTAGGCCCAAGGCAGTCTCGATAGAATCCGCCACGCGAGAACGCGAACCTTCCCGGATGACCACCCGGTCAACAGACACCGAAATATCGTGTTTTAGCTGTTTTTCGAGAATCGGGGGTTCTTCCAGACGATGATTCTCGCCGTCCACCCGCATCCGGGTAAAACCCTTGGCAGCCAGTTGCGCAAACAGTTCCGAGTACTCGCCTTTACGTCCGCGAACCACCGGAGCCAAAACCTCTAGTCGTGTCCCCTCCCCCAAAGTGAACAGCCAGTTCACAATCTGTTCCGCGGACTGTGCCGTAATTTCCTCGCCACACACGGGACAGTATTGGGTGCCGGCTCGCGCAAACAGCAGGCGTAAATAGTCGTAAATCTCGGTGATGGTACCCACCGTAGAACGCGGATTGTGAGAGGTCGACTTTTGGTCAATCGACACCGCGGGAGACAACCCCTCGATGAAGTCGACCACGGGTTTGTCCATCCGCCCCAAGAACTGCCGGGCGTAGGAGGACAGGGATTCCACGTAACGGCGCTGCCCTTCGGCAAAAATCGTGTCAAAAGCCAGCGATGACTTACCCGAGCCGGACAACCCGGTGAACACCACCAAGGCATTTCGAGGGATTTCAACGTTGACGGCCTTGAGGTTATGTTCACGCGCTCCGTGGACTTTCAAAGTTTCATGCACCTGTTCAGTTTAATGCCCCCGGGAGTTTCTGACGATTCGGGCCGGTTTTCGTTGCGCGTGGCACGTGCCTAGAATTGAACTATGAGTAAAGTCGTTGTTATCTACCACTATGACCCCTCCCGTGAAGCCGACCGTGCCACGATTCGCCCCGAACATTTGGCTTACCTGGGGAACTTGGAAAAATCCGGGAAACTTCAGGCCGCCGGTGCCTGGTTGAACGAAACCGAAAAACCCGGCGCGCTGTTGCTGATGAACGTCGAGACCCCGGAGGAAGCGTTGACGTATCTGAAGCACGATCCCAACCAGGTTCATGGCATCGTGCAGGAAATCGAGACTCACCAGTGGGGACCGGCCATCGGTTCCTAATTGCTGAATCTGCATAGTTGGTTGGCACGACTTCATGCCTTTTATCCGTTGGTTTTTTTCCTACGTAGACTGGTTTGTTTTCACCCTGCTGTTGATTATGATTGCGGGGATTTTTATCCCCCTGCCCGCCGCAGTAGTGACATTTGTGGGAACGGTTAGCCACTATGCGATTGCTGTACTGTTCTTTGTTTACGGGGCGCGCCTGAAAACTGCCGAGGTTATGGGCGGACTTAAGAACTACCGCCTGCAGCTGGTAATTCTGGCCTCGACTTTTGTGCTCTATCCCCTGCTGGGTTTTTTGAACTATCACGTCTCCGGGTGGTTCCTGGGGCCTAGTTTTGCCTTGGGCATGTATTACACCTGCCTGCTACCTTCCACGGTGCAGTCCTCTATCGGTTTTACGTCCATCGCCGGGGGTAATGTCGCCGGAGCGGTCACGGCCGCCACTATCTCTAACCTGGTCGGGACGTTCGCAACTCCCCTGTTGGTCCTGTTGCTGCTGGGCAAGGCCGGTACCGTCTCGCTGACGACTCTGCGCGATATTGCCGTATTGATTTTGCTGCCTTTTGTGCTGGGTCAGCTCAGCGGACGCTGGACCCGCAACTGGTTGAACGCTCACCCCGTCATCACGAAAACAGTCGATAAAGGCACGATTTACCTGGTGGTGGTTTCTGCGGTTTCCGGCGCGAAGCTGCATGGTTTGTGGGACACCGTGGGGGCTTTAGACTTCGTGCTGATTGGGGCGGATGCCTTCGTCATCGTTGGTATCATGCTGATTTTAACTTGGTTTGGGTGGGGAACACTCTGCGCTTTGAATCGTGCTGACCGTATCGCCGCCATGATGTGCGGCTCGAAAAAGTCCCTGGCTACCGGCCTACCGATGGCCATGATTATCTTCCCAACTTCCCTGTTTGGCGCTATCGCAGTACCCATCATGCTGCTGCACTTAGAGCAGCTCATCATGTGTTCAGTCATTGCTTCACAACTGGGACGCGGTGCCGGTTCCCGGAAAGCTGATTTCTGAAAACCTAGCCTCGGACTGCCCAAGTTACGGCCTCACTGACAGCTCCCGGCCCACCCATGACCACGGACAAACCACGGTTAGGCAGCTGTGCCAATCGGGCTGCGGCGGGTGCAGACAGGATATTGGGGTCGGTCAGCAGCAAGCAGGAGTTACGGTGTGCGGCCAAAGCCGCTCCTGCCAGACCATCGGGAAAGTTCACTCCACTGGCGACGACCGCGGAAGGGGCACCGGGAGCAAAGGCTTGGGCGACAAACTGTGCGGTTTGATATCGATCCAAACCTTGAATGGGCTGCGACTTGTATCCTGCTAATCCGGCCTGATTCCACGCCTGCACCGCCGGTCCGCCAATAGGAAATATACTTCCGCCCGATTGGACTTGATGGTTTCGAATAAACTCAACCGTTTCTGGCGGGAGGGAACCTCCTGCGTTCAGCACCACCACACCGTGTGTGAACGCTGCGCCCGCTCCTGAACTCAGCGCATCGGGAAATGAAAGGCCGTCAGCCAAGAAAATTGGTGTTTGAGCGATACCGCGTTGATTCCATTCTGCAATAGTTTGGCCGGCAACCGCCGCCGCGGTACCGTATCGATTCGTGCCGTAAATGTGACTGACCTGCACCCCGCGGGCCTGTAAGGCTCCTAACGTGGCAGGGTCAAAAGCGACCTGGCCCCCCACCAATCGCACGTCGCGAATTCCCCTGGCTTGGATTTCAGCAACTGTGCCAGGTTCTACAAATGGACCGTTCGACAGGACCAGCGGAGCGCCCAGCGCCGCGGCTAAGGGGCCGGCGCTGAGGGCATCGGGCGCTGCGGTGCCGGTGGCAATGACCAGGGAAGGGCCGGTAAATCCGCCTTGACGCCAGGCAGCAATAGAGGTTGTGACCCGGTCAGGCCCGAAAACCCGACCCGGTGCAGGATTGGCAGGTAGCGCAGGTTGGGGTTGCTGATTCGGCTGCTGATTAGGGGGTGTTTGAGGTTGCTGATTGGGAGCCTGATCGTGGCCGGGATTGGCAGACGGATTCGGTTGCGCTGGCACTATCCAAGGCGTGCCTTCCCAGGGAACCGCTTTGATTGACTCAAAAATCCACCTGGCGAACGCTGCGCTGGGGACAAATTTGTAGTCCTCAGGCTGCAGGTATCCCCGCGGCGCTTGCACCGCCGCGGACAGCACACCATAGACCACCCCACCGCTGACCAGAGGACCGCCGGAATCCCCGACTTCGGAAATATTGCTGCTGGCAGAACGAGCGTAAAGAAACCCATCCACCGGGCTGCCTAGAGAACTCAACTGCCCGACTTTCAAATCAACACCGGTGCCGAAACCGTAAAACTGGGCCGCGGCACCCGAACTCAGGTTTTGGACACTGAAGGGCAAAGTATTTTTTCCGGGGGCATTGAGTTTTACCAACGCTACGTCCAGGTAAGGGTGACCTACGATATTGGTGACGTGGTAAGGCCAGTTGTAGTTCACGTGCGCACCCACGGAAGCATAGGCATGTTGTAGATCCGCGTTGGTTACACAGTGCTTTGCTGTCAGCACCCAGTCCGGGGTGACAAATGTACCGCTGCACTTCATCCACCCGGAATCGTTACGGTTCACAATCTGGAGAGCCACAGCCCAATCAGTTCTGGAGCCTCCGGCCAGGTTGCCCCCCTTGATAGCTTGAGCAGGAGCCGGCATCGCCAAAAAGCCGGCAGAAAAAACAGCCACGGTCAGTACGGTCCACAAATGACGAAAATTTAGATGTCTGCTCACAACTGTAATTTATCGGCGAGTTTGGGAAGTATTTAGATTTCCACGTCTCTCGGGGTTAATCGCGATGCCCTTGGTTCGCCCGATGTCGGCTGACCAATAGAGAAGTCACCGTGGTAATAATCAGCACCCCGACGATGTAACCCAAAGACACCGGGATGGTCGCTTCGGGTAGTCCGGTAAAGGGCTGGCCACCGTTGATAAACGGAATTTCGTTCGTACTCAACGCGTGAATGATGAGTTTACCCCCGATAAAAGCCAGAATGGCAGCCAGTCCGTAATGCAAGAAAATCAAGCGTTCCATCAGGCCTTCGATAAGGAAGTACAACTGGCGCAATCCCATCAAGGCAAAGGCGTTGGCAGCGAACACGATGAAGGCCTCGTTGGTGAGACCGAAAATGGCGGGAATGGAGTCAACCGCAAACATCACGTCTGCTGACCCCACCGCCACAACCACCAGGAGGAAGGGCGTGATGTGACGTTTCCCATCAATCGTCGCAAAGTATTGATGCCCCACATAGTCGGGCGTGACCGGGAAAATCCGGCGCACCCAGGCCACAAAAACATTATCTTTGTATTCCGCCTCTTCCTCGGAACTCGCGCTGCCTTCACGAATCTGTTGCACCGCGGTAAACAGCAAGAACACACCAAAAATATAGAAAGTCCAGCTGAACTGCTCGATGAGGGCGGCTCCCAGCAGGATGAAAATGAGACGGAACACGAGCGCCAAAGTGATGCCGACCGCAATGATTTTTTGCTGGACCTCGCGCGGGGCTTTAAAGGCCGAAATGACGATGACAAACACAAACAAGTTATCCAGAGACAGTGACCACTCGGTGACCCAGCCGGCGAAGTATTGTCCGCCCAAATCCCAGCCCAACGTCAAACCGATCACTAACCCGGCCGCCAAAGCTATGACGATGTAGATAGCGGTCCACGTCGCTGCTTCCTTTAGGGAGGGGAAATGGTCCTTGCGAACGTGGGCAAAAAAATCAAAGGTCAAAATGCCGATAACAACGACAAAGAGAATTATCCAAGCCAATAAGGGCACATGCATGTGTAAACGTTCCTCCGGTACGAAACTAGTTGGGTACCGAAAGTCTCTCCCCGCCTGACGTTTCGCAGGCCGATGACACCGAGTGTCGCGATTCCGCAGTATGGACGGCGGATGGCTTCACTGTGATGACGATGCCCCCATTAGTGGGAATACTCCCTCTCGTACCTGCAATTGTATCAGTATGCGGTCACGTTTCTAAAACATGGGACTTAAGTACTATGATGTCGCTTGTCGAAGCATACGGCCCGCATTGTTGCCGGTCTAATACTTTTCAGAAAGGTTCAATATGTGCATAACTACAGTTGTACCCGCAGGAGCCGCTGGAACCACGGCTAACCCCGCAGGCATCGCCATCGCGATGATTATCTATTTCGTAGCCATGATCATGATTGGAATCTATGGCTATACGCGTTCCAAGAGCTTGGACGACTACATGCTGGGCGGGCGTGACCTGCCTCCGTTCGTAGCCGCCCTTTCCGCTGGCGCAGCAGACATGTCCGGCTGGTTGATGATGGGGCTGCCCGGAGCCATGTACCTCAGCGGGATTTTCAACGGCTGGATTGCGATTGGTTTGACCGTCGGAGCCTGGATCAACTGGCTGGTCACCGCGCCGCGCTTGCGTGCTTATACGGAGGTCGCTGGCGACTCGATTACGGTCCCCTCGTTCTTTTCCAACCGTACTCACGATGACTCGAAAATCATCCGCTACGTAGCGGGCATTATCATCGTGGTGTTCTTTACCCTGTACGTGTCCTCCGGCATGGTGGCCGGCGGTACTTTCTTTAAATCCACCTTTGGCTGGGACTACCACGTCGGCATGGTGTTTGTGGCCGGCATCGTGATTCTCTACACCCTGGTCGGCGGCTTCCTGGCTGTGTCTTGGACAGATATGGTGCAAGGTTTGATTATGATGGTGGCCTTGGTAGCGGTGCCGATTATGGGCTTGGTCGTTATTGGCGGGTTCGGTGGTGTCGCCGAGGGTCTGTCGACTACTGGCGACAACTCCCTGTTGAACCCCCTGGGCACCGGACTCGACGCCGTCGGGTGGATGGACTGGATTTCCAACGTAGCGTGGGGATTTGGTTACTTCGGGATGCCCCACATTATTGTGCGTTTCATGGCGCTGCGTTCCCCCCGTCAAGCTACTCCCGCTCGGCGCTTCTGGCTGGGGTGGATGGTGTTCTGCCTGGTCGGTACCGGCATGACCGCCATTATCGGCCGTGCCATGAGCGAAAAGGGCATGATTCCTGATTTGCTACCGAAAGAGGGCGTGGAGGGCAACCCTCAAGAAACCGTGTTCCTGGTCATGGGGACCACACTGTTCCCGGCCATTATGGCTGGCTTCATGCTGGCTGCTATCCTGGCCGCAATTATGTCCACTGTGTCCTCGCAACTGCTGGTCACGTCCTCGGCCATGGTCGAGGACATCTATCACGGGGCAACCAAGAAAGAACTCAGCGATAACAAGGGTGTTCTGCTCGGCCGTATCACAGTTCTGTTGGTGTCCGTGGTGGCGGCCTTGCTGGCTATAGATCCATCGAACTCCGTACTGGGACTGGTGTCCTTCGCCTGGGCTGGTTTTGGCGCTGCTTTTGGCCCCATCGTCATTCTGTCTCTCTATTGGAAGAAACTTACCTGGCAGGGAGCAGCTTCTGGCATGGTCGTGGGTGCCGTGGTGGCGGTGCTGTGGAACAAAGCGTTCAACAACGGCGATGCCTCGTGGATTGTCTATACGCACCTGTACGAAATCGTGCCCGGATTTTTGCTGTGCCTGCTGGTAGCTTGGCTGGTTTCCAAAGCGACTTGGCGGGATGATCCCCAGATTCTGGAGGAATTCGAACGTGCCGTGGCCATCGCTAAGGGTCAGCCCGATCCGAAGGGTCTGATTAAGACTCTCGAGGAAAAGCAGTCTCAATCCGTTGCGGAGAAGAAAAATTCTTGAATTTTTCTAAAATAGACGTTAAAGTCTGTGCAAAAAACCTCAGTAAATGATAGGTAAAAGGGTACGGAATTACTCTCGCGAGCAACGAGTACTCCGAGCGAAAACACAACACCAAAGGAGATAAGTTGAAACCGCTCAATGAACAAGAATTAGCTGAGTTGAGAGAAGTCGGTCAGCTAGCTGTAAAACGCGCTCAGAAGTGGATCGAGGCCTCAAAGAAATACCCGGTCGATTACGCTTCTAAACTGCTTTCACGCACTTTAAAAGATCCGCGTGGCTTGGACTTCACCGTTGCGTTTGTCGATGAAGTTGTGCGTCCGGAGGACATCAAGATTGCCGGAGATAATCTGGCGGCCCTGGTGAAAGACAATAAGCCGTCTTTCCTGCCTCCCTACCTGAAACTACCGGCTGTCTACGGTGGGGCTTTGGGTACGGTTGTTCCCGATATTGCGGTTCCGGCGGCTCGGCGGGTGTTCCGTGAACTGGTGGGCGACCTGGCGATTGACGTGACAAACAAGTCTCTGGGGCGAGCTATTGCGAAACTGCGCGCGGACGGGTCTCGGCTGAACATGAACCTTTTGGGTGAAGCCGTGTTGGGCAACAACGAGGCCTCCCGGCGCCTGAGTGATGTGGTGGAACTGCTGCAGCGTGACGATGTGGACTACGTTTCTATCAAAGTTTCCGCCGTAACCGGACCGCACATTGCCTGGGACTACCAGAACATGGTGGCTTACGCAGTCGAAAACCTGTTGCCGCTTTATCGGGAAGCCAACAAGTTCAGCCCCAAGAAGTTCATCAACTTGGACATGGAGGAATACCACGACCTGCACATGACCATCGATGTGTTCAAGCAGCTGCTGGACCGCGAGGAGTTCAAGAATCTGGAGGCCGGTATCGTGCTTCAGGCTTACCTGCCGGATTCGCTGGGAGCCATGCAAGACCTACAAGCTTGGGCCGCGAAACGCGTCGAAAGCGGCGGAGCCCGCGTCAAGGTCCGTGTGGTCAAAGGCGCGAACCTGTCTATGGAACACGTTGACGCCATGATGCACGGCTGGACGATGACCCCGCAGCCCTCAAAGCAGCACACTGACGCAAACTATATGCGTATCCTCAACTATGCGTTGACCCCTGAGCATACTCGGAACATTCGTATCGGCGTGGCTGGTATGAACGTGTTTACCGCTGGTTTTGCTTACGAGCTTGCCAATAAGCGCGGGGTGTTCCAAAACCACGGTTGCGAGTTCGAGATGCTGACGGGCATGAACAGCTCCATGGCCCGCGCGGTCATGGAGGACACCGGTCCATTGTTGTACTACGTTCCGGTGGTGCACCCCGAGGAATTCGATGTTGCCATCAGCTACCTGGTGCGTCGTCTGGAAGAGATTGCCGCAGAAGAAAACTTCATGAGCGCGGCTTTTGAGCTGACCACGAACCAGGCTATGTACGAACGGGAACGCAACCGCTTCGAGAAAGCTATTTCTATGGTCAACGACCTGGAGTTCGGGCCGCGCCGTCATCAAGACCGCAGCCAGGAAACCGCTGAGGAACTGGCCAAACTTGTCCAGGACGATTCCGGTAAATGGGCGTTCCGCAACGTTCCAGATTCCGATCCGTCCTTGCCGGCCAACGTGGCTTGGGGTGAGGCGATTGCCGCCAGGATGCCAGATTCTCAGATTGGTCAGGACACAGTCGATGCTTCCAAGATCAACAACGAGGACGAATTGCAGGCCGTACTGAAACGTGCTGAGGAAGGCGGCGCGAAGTGGTGGGCGCTTAGCCCAGAGGAACGCGGCGAGATTCTGCACCGTGCCGGTGTCATCATGAGCCAACATCGCGCCGAGTTTATCGAAGTGATGGGTTCCGAAGCCGGTAAAGCCATTGACCAGGGTGATGTGGAAGTATCCGAGGCCGTTGATTACGCACACTATTACGCCGATGAGGCTATCGCCATGTCGAAGGTGGCCGGGGCCAAGTTCACTCCCGCCAAAATAACCGTGGTGACGCCGCCGTGGAACTTCCCGGTGGCTATTCCCGGTGGTTCGACTATAGCCGGTTTGGCTGCGGGCTCTCCGGTCATTTTGAAGCCGGCTACCCCCGCTCGCCGCTGTGGGGCGTTGCTCGCGGAATGCCTGTGGGAAGCCGGCGTTCCCAAGGACGTGCTGCAGCTGGTAACCCTGGCCAATCACGACCTGGGCAAGATTCTGGTCACCGATTCGCGGGTGGAACGCGTCATTCTGACCGGCGGCATCGAAACTGCCCAAATGTTCCGCTCCTGGCGGCCTGACCTGGGCCTGCTAGCCGAGACTTCCGGCAAGAACGCCATCATCGTCACCCCTTCGGCTGACCTTGACCTGGCGGTAAAGGACGTTGTCACGAGTGCGTTTGGTCACGCGGGGCAAAAGTGTTCTGCCGCGTCATTGGTCATTTTGGTTGGTACAGTTGGCAATTCCAAGCGTTTCCACAACCAGTTGATTGACGCGGTACAGTCCCTGAAAGTCGGCTACCCGTGGGATTTGGGTATCCAGATGGGCCCCGTGGTGGAAAAACCTGGCGAAAAGCTGATGCGCGGCTTGACCCAGTTGGAGCCCGGCCAGAGCTGGGCAGTCAAGCCGAAAGAACTCGATGATTCCGGGCGGCTGTGGAGCCCTGGCGTGCGCGCTAATGTGAAACCCGGCAGCGAGTACCACATGACCGAATACTTCGGACCGATTTTGGGCGTGATGCGCTGCGACACTTTGGAAGAAGCTGTCGAGTTGCAAAACCAGGTTGAATACGGTTTGACCGGCGGTATTCACACCCTGAATCCGGACGAAATCAAGTACTGGCTCGATCACGTTCAGGTCGGTAATGCCTACATCAACCGCGGTATTACCGGTGCTATCGTGCGCCGTCAACCGTTTGGCGGCTGGAAGCGTTCGGTCGTGGGTGCCGGTTCCAAGGCCGGCGGTCCCTCCTACCTGTACGCTTTGGGTGAATGGAACCCGGATGACGCCACCTTGAACGACATTTCTGGTTCAGCCTCCGGCACTTTGGCTCGGGAGTTGACTGCGCTGGCCGATGAAATCGGAGACCAGGACAAACTTGAGAAGTCCTTGGCTGGCGATGAAACCGCTTATGCTCAGGATTTCCAGGTTAATCGCGATCCGTCTCAGCTCGGAGTGGAACGCAACATTTTCCGTTGCCTGCCCGTTCCGGTTATCGTGCGTATCGGTGAAAACGTCAAGAACTGGGAGATTGCCCACGTGCTGCACTCCGGTTTGCTGGTGGGTTCCAAGATTACGGTTTCCACCGCCAAGCCGTTGACCTCCGGCCTGGCTGGTTTTGCCTCCAAGCACGGTGTCAGTGTGATGGTTCAAGATGAAACCGCCTGGTTGAACTGGGCACGGAGCTGGGCTGCTCACGATGCCGGCTATGACGGGCGAATTCGTATCATCGGTGAAACTCGGACCAAGGTCGCTGAAGCTATCGATGGTTCTGTTGACATCGCTATCTGGGATCACCCGGTCACCTATTCCGGTCGGGTCGAAATGATTCCGTTCCTCCACGAACAGGCGGTTGCCTTGACGAACCACCGATTTGGCGATCCCACCCCGATTACCAAGGGCATCCTTGAGGACCACGTGGTGGACTACTAATCCGCCATTGGCCTTCAGCTCATAACTTAATCCCTCCGGTGGCTGCTGAATATCAGCAGCCACCGGTCTGTTCAGTTCATTTGCAAACTTCAATCCCGCAAGCGGCCAGGGCACAAAACCGGTCAAACTCAGCGAACTCGGCCGCCCTTTGTCGCTAACATAACCTGAAACACAACCCGAAAGGTTAGTTGCCCAAGGCTTTTCCCCGGCGGATTTCTTTCTTTAGGTCGGCGATTTCATCACGCAGCCGGGCAGCCAACTCAAACCGCAGCTCGCTGGCAGCCGCGTGCATCTGGTCGGTCAGTTCCGCGACCAGAGAAACTAAGTCCACAGTATCTTCATCCGCGCCATGCTGAGTTGACCGGTCCTCTGCCGCATTGGCTCGCGCTCGGCTGATGACCTCCAGAGCCGCGCGGGCTGCCGCCGCGTCCTGAGCCGCGCTGCGGGCGGCGGCAGAAGGCTTTTGGTCTGGCTGACGATACCCGGTCCCCAACAATTCTGCGGTGTCAATATCTTCGCGTGCCAGCATGTCGGTCACGTCAGAGATCTTCTTGCGTAGCGGCTGCGGATCAATACCGTGGGCTTCGTTATACGCAATCTGCTTATGGCGGCGCCGCTCGGTTTCATCGATGGCTTCCCGCATCGCGTCAGAAACCGCGTCGGCGTACATATGAACTTCTCCATGCACATTACGGGCGGCGCGCCCAATCGTTTGAATCAGAGACTTCGTGGAACGCAAGAACCCCTGCTTGTCGGCATCCAAAATCGAAACCAGCGACACTTCGGGCAAATCCAGACCCTCACGCAGCAAGTTGATACCCACCAGCACGTCGAATTCGCCTTGACGCAAGGAACGCAGCAGCTCCACCCGGCGTAGCGTATCCACGTCGGAATGCAGGTATTCCACCCTGATACCGCGCTGAGCGAGGTATTTGGTCAAGTCCTCCGCCATGCGTTTAGTCAGCGTAGTCACCAGCACCCGCTCCTCAGCTTCGGTGCGCAGGCGAATCTGCTCCATCAGGTCATCAATCTGGCCCTCCACCGGTTTCACCACAATCTTGGGGTCGACCAGGCCGGTGGGGCGAATAATCTGTTCCACTACCCCATCGCTGAGACCCAGTTCATAGTCCCCCGGGGTGGCGGACAGATACACTGTTTGCCCGATGCGGTCCTGGAATTCCTCCCATTTCAAGGGCCGGTTATCCATCGCGGAGGGCAGCCGGAATCCGAAGTCCACCAGGGTGCGTTTCCGCGACATATCGCCTTCAAACATACCGCCAATCTGGGGCACCGTAACGTGAGACTCGTCAATGACCAGCAAGAAATCCTCCGGGAAGTAATCCAGCAAGGTGTGGGGAGGCTCGCCCGGCTGCCGCCCGTCAATATGCAGGGAATAGTTCTCAATGCCCGCACACATCCCAATCTGGCGCAGCATCTCTAAGTCGTAGGTGGTACGCATCCTGAGGCGCTGTTCTTCCAACAGTTTGCCTTGGTCGTGGAACCATTTGCAGCGCTGTTCCAGTTCGCGCTCGATTCCGGACAAAGCACGTTCCATGCGTTCGGGACCGGCGACGTAGTGCGAGGCAGGGAACACATAGATTTCGTTCACTTCGTGCAAAGTCGCCCCGGTCACGGGATGCAGCAAAGCCAGGGCGTCAATCTCGTCGCCAAACATTTCCACCCGCACCCCGAGTTCTTCATACATGGGAATAATGTCGATGGTATCCCCACGCACCCGAAAATTGCCGCGCGTAAACTCCACGTCATTACGGTTGTACTGCATCTGGACGAACCGTTTGATGAGGTCTTGGCGCCCAATCTGCATCCCTCGGGTCAAGTGAATGCCCCGCGACACATACTCTTCCGGGGTGCCCAAACCGTAGATGCAGGATACCGAGGAAACGACCACCACGTCCCGGCGTGTCAGCAGGGAGTTTGTGGCCGAATGTCGCAGGCGTTCCACTTCATCGTTGATAGAGGAATCCTTTTCGATATAGGTATCGGTTTGCGGCACATAGGCTTCCGGCTGGTAGTAGTCGTAGTACGACACGAAGTATTCCACGGCGTTTTTCGGCAGAAGTTCCCGAAACTCAGCGGTCAGCTGAGCCGCTAACGTTTTGTTCGGTTCCAGCACCAGGGTGGGGCGCTGCAGTTTTTCGATGAGCCAAGCGGTGGTGGCGGTTTTGCCGGTGCCGGTCGCCCCCAACAGCACGACGTCTTTTTCACCGGCATTGATTCTCTCAGCAAGTTCGGCGATGGCTTCTGGCTGGTCGCCGGAGGGGGTGTATTCGCTGACGACTTCTAGTGAAATCGGATTTTCCACCAAATCGCGAGGCAGCGCCTTTTTTTCGGTCATAATCCCAGTGTAGGCAAATCCGACCCACCGTGCTTTGCAAAGTCTGAAAACTCCGACACCGGGCGGTCGGACAGAATCTTCCAGAGCGCTGCCGCGTCCGCATCGAGGTCCGCGGGTGTACCGCAGTTGTCCACCCAAAACGTCGCGATGGCCTCTCGCTGCTCCCGGCTGGCTTGGGCGTCAATCCGGGCCCGAGCCTGTGCTTCGGTCAGTTGACGGTCCTGGGTCAATCGTGCGAGGCGCACTTCCAGGGGGGCGTCCACCATGACGCAGCAGTCGAACCGGGTGTGGTTACCAGTTTCGGTCAACAGAGGAATCTCTGCCACCAGCACGTCCCCCGGTCTCAATTGAGCCAAAACCCGGTCCATTTCCTCCCACACGAGGGGATGCAAGATGCCTTCCAGGCGGGCTTTTGCGGCGGGGTCGGAAAAGATGAGCTGTGCCAGGGCGCTGCGATTGAGCTGACCGTTGGCACACACTGATGCACCAAACGCTTCCCTAATTTGTGCCGTGGCGCACCCTTGTGGACCGGTGGCGGCACGCAGCACCTCATCCGCGTCAAAGCGAACTCCACCGAGGGCAGCTAAACAGTTGGTGAACGTTGTTTTCCCCGAACCGATTCCGCCGCTGATACCGACTTTGAGGGCACGATTATCCGGAACGGAAAACGCACGCAACTGTTTAATCATCAAGTGCTTTCAACAAAATGTCACTGATGGCGGGATTCGCTCCCACCGTCATCAGCTGCAAGCTCAGAGTGACCGCGTCCTCCAACAAGATAGATGCTTTGTCGATGGCAGCTTTTTCACCAGTCATTGCCTGATGCATGATAGGAATAATCGCGGTGAATCCGTCCTGCAGCAAAATCTCGTGTCCCAAGCCGAGACGCGCGGTAAACGCCAAGGCAGGAATATCGTGCTGGCGAGCCAACTGTGCCACACCCCAGGGCGTCTTGCCACGTTGGGTTTGTCGGTCGAGCTGACCTTCGCCGGTCAGCACTAGGTCGGCTCCTTCCATAGCTTCGTTGAGTTTCGTTGCTTCGGCTACGATCTCGAAACCGTGGCGATTTTCCGCACCCAGAGCTAGGAAAGCGGCTCCCATACCTCCAGCGGCGCCCGCACCCTCCACGTCTGACACTTTGGTACCGGTAGTCTCCTCTAACAGCCGGCCCCAATTCTTGAGGCAGCGATCGAGTTTACCCAACTGCAGCGGCTTGGCACCCTTTTGCGGACCGAAAGAGGCAGACGCCCCGCTGGGACCGGTCAGCGGGTTACGCACGTCGTTCGCGGCCACAATCTTTACTTTGCTCAAGCGCGAATCCATCCCGGATAAATCCAGTCGGGCAGCGTTAGCCAAAACATGAACTTTCGGTTCGAGTTCTTGGCCGGCCTCGTCAAACAGTTTCGCACCGAGATTGTGCATCATGCCCCAGCCGCCATCGTTGGTCGCAGAACCGCCCAAACCGACCACGATAGTTTCAGGCTCCAGGTCCAACGCGGCTTTTAGCAACATCCCCACACCTTCAGTGTTGGATTCCATAATGTTGCGTTCCAGCATGGAAATGTACATAATCCCGCAGGCTTCAGCGGTGTCCAGCACGACCATACGCCGCGCCGGAATCCAGGTAAATTCGCCCTCCCGCTCGCGGCCCAGGGCGTCTACCGTCTTGGCCGTCTTAATTTCTCCGCCATAAGCATTAAGCATGACCGCGGCGGTGCCTTCCCCGCCGTCAGCCACCGGCACCGCTACCGTTTCGGCTTCGGGGAAAATTGCTTCAACCCCGCGTTTCATCGCAGCGACTGCTTCCGCGGCGGACAAAGAACCTTTAAACGAATCCGGGGCAATGACAATTTTCACGACAGTTACCTCTCTGTGCTGCGCTCAAAATTCTGGCGGTGCTTAATATTTCATCCGGTCATCAAAAACCGTAGTATTTCTCAGCTTAAGCCACGCCGCTGGGAAATGTGGCCAAATGCTGGTGCAAAAATCGAGCATAAAAGTGATGCGGAGACCAAGCGGTCTCCGCATCACGGATCAAATTATTGCTGGCTGTCCAGCCGCGCGGGAAACTCAGAGAGTTTTACTCTCCGGCCAACTTGTCGCGCAGCGCCGCCAAAGCCTCGTCATCGGCCAAGGTACCTGAGGTATCGGCTTCTTCCTCGGTGGTGGAGCTGTAGGAAGTCTGTTCAGCTACGCCCTGAGCGATAGCAGCTTCCTTGTCGGCTTCCTGAGCAATCTTGACCTGTTCCTTGTGGGCTTCAAAACGAGCCTGAGCAGCTGCGTAGGAGGTTTCCCAAGCAGCACGCTGTTCTTCGTAGCCTTCCATCCACTCGTTCGTTTCTGGATCGAAGCCCTCGGGGTACTTGTAGTTGCCCTCAGCGTCGTATTCGGCAGACATACCGTAAAGCGAAGGATCGAAGTCGTCAGAAGTCACGTCCAGCCCCTCGTTGGCCTGCTTCAAGGACAGCGAGATACGGCGGCGTTCGAGGTCAATATCGATAACTTTGACAAAGATTTCATCACCAATCTTGGCGACCTGTTCGGGAACTTCCACGTGACGGGTGGCCAACTCGGACACGTGCACCAGGCCCTCGATACCGTCCTCGACCCGGACAAACACGCCGAAGGGCACCAACTTGGTGACCTTACCAGGAACGATTTGACCGATCTTGTGCGTCCGGGCGAAGGTCTGCCACGGATCTTCCTGAGTGGCCTTCAAGGACAGGGACACGCGTTCGCGATCAAAGTCAACGTCGAGTACTTCCACGGTGACTTCCTGGCCGACCTGAACGACCTCGGAGGGGTGATCAATGTGCTTCCAGGACAGTTCGGACACGTGCACCAGGCCATCCACGCCGCCCAAATCGACGAACGCGCCGAAGTTGACGATGGAGGACACCACGCCCTTGCGAACCTGACCCTTTTGCAAAGTGGACAGGAAGGTGGTGCGCACCTCGGACTGGGTCTGTTCCAAGAAAGCGCGGCGGGACAAGACCACGTTGTTGCGGTTCTTGTCCAACTCAATGATCTTGGTTTCCAGCTGACGGCCGATGTAAGGCTGCAGGTCGCGCACGCGGCGCATTTCCACCAGGGAGGCCGGCAGGAATCCGCGCAGACCGATATCAATAATCAAGCCGCCCTTGACAACCTCGATAACGGTGCCGTTGACGACCCCGTCTTCCTGCTTCACCTTTTCGATGTCGCCCCAGGCGCGTTCATACTGAGCGCGCTTCTTGGACAGCAGCAAACGGCCTTCTTTGTCTTCCTTTTGGAGGACCAGAGCTTCGATTTCGTCACCAACTTTGACTTCCGCGTCAGGATCCACGTCATGTTTAATGGACAGTTCGCGGGAAAGAATAACGCCTTCGGTTTTGTAACCGATATCGAGCAAAACTTCGTCGCGATCAACTTTCACGACAGTACCGGAGACAAGATCGCCATCATTGAAGTACTTGATGGTCTTGTCGATTTCTTTGATGAGGTCCTCGGTCGAGCCGATGTCGTTAATGGCAACCTGAGGAACAGTAGTAGGGACATTAGTAGTATTGGACATTTAGTTGGTGACTCCAAGGTCAGGTAGTAGGAATAGTTACCGATGTCGAATCACTTCCAGACGGCTGAAAAACCACCTTAAAGCGATAAAACACCAAGCATCCATCTTACTGGATAGCGCTGGCCTATCCAAATTAAACCCGCTTAAAGCACTCTTCTGAATTGACTGACCGACCCTCCAGCGAGCGTAACCTGGTCATCGTCAGGTTTGCACACCCCGAGTCCCGGTTAGCAAACGGAAGGTGACCGAATGAAAAGGGTATGTAAAAAGTGTGGTTTAATGCAGGAATGCAGTCTATTGTGAATATTTTCAAAAAGGGTGGCATCTTGCTCTGGGTTGTCATCGCGATTGTCCTGGGTATCGTTTTCGGGCTTTTCGTTCCCAAGCCCGTCGTTGTGGTTTTCGCCACTTTCAATTCTTTGTTCGGTCAGTTCCTGAACTTCTGTATCCCGCTCATTATTATCGGGCTGGTGACCCCCGCTATTGCTGACCTCGGTTCCGGTTCAGCGAAGTGGCTGGGGTTGACCGCTTTGGTTGCCTACATCTCGACGATGTATTCCGGGTTCTTGACCTACGGTATTTCTGAGAGCGTACTGCCCAACTTTTTGCGCAAGGGCTCCTTGGCTTCCGTTACGGATCCTTCGGCGTCCAGCATTGCTCCGGCGGTGACATTGGAGATTCCCGCCCCGATTTCCGTGCTGGGTGCGCTCATTTTGTCCTTTATTATGGGCATCGGTTTGTCTATGGTGTCCCGCGGCACGCTGCGCCGTGCTTTCGTGGAGTTCCGCGCCATCATCATCAAGTTGATTGAAAAAGTCATTATCCCCCTGTTGCCGATTCACATCTTCGGTATCTTCCTCAATATGACAAAGACCGGTGAGGTCTACAACGTTATCGCCGTGCTGGCAGTGGTGGTCATCCTGGTTTTGGTACTGGAGGTCATTATCCTGGTCAGTCTGTACCTGGTCGGTGGTTTGGCCTTCGGGGTCAATCCGTTCAAGGCTCTGGTGACGATGCTGCCCGCCTACGCAACCGCTTTGGGGACATCCTCGTCTGCCGCTACGATTCCGGTGACATTGCGTCAGGTCAAGAAGATTGGTGTTCCCGACGCAGTCGCTTCGTTCACGGTGCCGCTGTGCGCCACCATTCACCTGGCAGGATCAACCTCGAAGATTACCGCTTTTGCGTTGGCCATCATTATGACCTCCGATATTAAGGTTAGTGTCGCCCAGTTCGTCGGCTTTATCTTTATGCTGGGTGTCACAATGGTTGCAGCTCCGGGCGTTCCAGGCGGTGCGATTATGGCGGCGACCGGTATCTTGTCCTCCATGCTGGGATTCAACGATGCACAAGTTGCGTTGATGATTGCGTCCTACATTGCCCTCGATCCATTCGGGACAGCCACGAACGTGACTGGTGACGGAGCTATCGCTATGCTGATGGCTCGTTTCTCTAGCGGCAAGATTGACGACAACGACAAAGAAATCGCCCAGAGCTTTGCCGGTGAAAACCACTTCGACTCCGATAAGTATCTCGAAGACGTGAAGTAGGCGTTGCCAAACTTACTGCGGACCGGCGCCGGTCAAGTATCTCGGTGCCGGTCCGTGAGTTTTTAGTGGGCTGCGGCTCTCCAATTGGGTCCGATGCCCACCGAGACTTCCAGCGGGACCCGCAGTTTTGCGATACCCGTCATGGCTTTACGTACTAACGTTTCCAAACGTTGCTCTTCGCCAGGAGCCACCTCCAAGACTAGTTCGTCATGAACTTGCAGCAGGACACGAGACTGCAGATGGTCGCGCCGCAAGTCAGCATCGACCTGGAGCATGGCTTCTTTCATGAGGTCGGCCGCGCTGCCTTGGATGGGGGCGTTGAGGGCCGCGCGTCGGGCATTATCAGCCACGTTACGATTGGTAGAACGCAATTCCGGCAGGTAGCGGCGCCGGCCGCGCATAGTTTCGGTGTAACCAACCTTGGTGGCGGTGGCGACAATGGAATTCAAATAGTCCCTCACCTTTCCGAATCGCTCAAAATAGGTATCCATCAGCTGCTTGGCTTCCCTCTGAGAGATATTGAGCTGACCGGCTAAGCCGAAAGCGCTCAATCCATAGGCCAAGCCGTAGGAAGTCGCCTTGACGTGGGAGCGCTGGGTGGGAGTCACTTCATCGGGCGTCACTCCATAAACCAAGGCCGCCACGGAACGGTGTAGGTCCTCGCCGGAGGCAAACGCCGCCAGCAGTCCCTCATCGCCGGACAGATGGGCCATAATCCGCATCTCGATCTGAGAATAATCCGCTGTCATCAAGGCGGTATACGGTTCTTGAGGCACGAACGCTTCCCGAATCTTTTGCCCGTCTGTGGTACGCGCTGGAATGTTTTGCAAGTTCGGATCAATGGAGGACAACCGTCCGGTTGCCGCCACAGTTTGCCCAAAGGTGGTATGAATCCTGCCGTCATCCCCTACCCGGTCACGCAGATTGCGCACAATCTGTAAAAGTTTTATCCGGTCACGATGGTATAAAAGTGCATCGAGGAAAGGATGCGGGTTGTACCGCGCAAGTTCCTCCAAAGCCTTCGCATCCGTTGTATACCCTGTTTTGGTCTTTTTTGTTTTAGGTAGCTCTAGCTGGGTAAACAGCACATCTTGCAGCTGCTTCGGGGAGGACAGATTGACCTCGCGGCCAATGGAGTCAAAAGCGGATTGCTGAGCCATCTCGACATCAGATTGCAGATTCTGCGCGTAATCAACCAGGCAAATCGTATCGATACAGATACCAGTATATTCCATTTTTTCCAAAACTAAGGACAGTGGGTTTTCCAGTTCCAATAACCCGTCTACCCGGCGGAAACGCGCCAGTTGTTGGAGCATGGGCTGCATCTGTAGCAGGGCGTAAGTATAGATGCCTTGATTAATCAGCGTTTGGGGCCACGGCTGTGCCGGGGACTCCCCGTCCTGCTCCAGACCTAAATCCAAAGTCATCTGTTCACTGATTTTGCTGACGTCGGAGGGCTTCTCCTCAATCTCCCAACCCAGCAGACGCTTCGTCACCCCGGCGAATTTAGTGCGATTCCCATCGGGATTGACCAGGTAATCGAGCATATTCACGTCCGTGACCGCACCGCGCAACTCCCAGCCGTGGGCTCGTAACGCATGGCGCAGCGATTTCGCGTCATACACGGTTTTATTTCGATTTCCCGCCAAAGTATCGCGCAGTAAATGTTCCATTTCCGGCGTGAGCTCATCAGGAACAATCAACACACACTGCCCCTGGGGAGTTTCATCTGCAGCCAACAACAGCCAGTCAATCCGTGGATTGGTCACGCCGATGTTACCGACTGCCCAAATTCCTAAACTCTGGCTTTCCGTGCTTTGCAGCCACTGGGAAAACTGTGCCGGTGTGAAATCCTTTCCCAGGTGAAACCGCGCAGGATCTGGTATCACTCCGAAACCATCCGCGTCTTGCGGCTCCGGTTCCATCGCAGGGCTGTTCGTCTCGCTGGATGACGCGGCGTTGGCGGAGGCGATACCGAGAGTTTGACCGAGTTTCAGAATCTGGGAGCGCATCTGATTAAACTCCAGCTCATCACAAACCGCCTGGACCTCCTGTGGATCGAATCCGGTCCAATGCAAGTCCTCCACACCAACGGGAAGCTGCAGGTCGGTGCGCAACCGGTTTAACTGACGATTCCGCAAGATGTCGTCTACGTGCTGACGCAAATTCTCCCCGCGTTTGCCGGTGAGTTCGTCACGATGCTCCAATAAAGCATCCAGTGAACCGTATTCATTCAGCCACGCGGCGGCAACTTTTTCCCCAACCAAAGGCACGCCTGGCAAATTATCGGCTTTCTCTCCGACCAGGGCGGCAATTTCTGGATACTGCTGAGGCCAGACGTCGTATTTGTCTTTTACCGCTTGGGGAGTCATACGTTTGGTGTCAGAGATGCTGCGTCCCGGATACAGAACGGTAACTTCTTCGGAGATGAGCTGAAAAGTGTCGCGGTCCCCTGACGAAACCAACACCTCCATGCCGTTTTTGGTCCCTTTTGCCGTCAATGTCGCCAAGATGTCATCCGCCTCGACATTGGGTTCCGTCAGCCACTTAATCCCCATCGCGCTCAGTAACTTTTGGATATTTTCAACTTGTCCGATAAATTCCGGTGGCGTTTCGGAACGGCCGCCTTTGTAGTCCGGATAGATGTCAGTACGAAAGGAGTGACGAGAAAGGTCGAAAGCTGCCCCGATATGAGTGGGCTTCTCAGTGCGAATCATCGTCAGCAGCATAGAGAAAAATCCGTGTACCGCATTAGTATAGACACCGGTGGAGGTGCGGAAGTGTTCCGGGTCACGGCTAAAGAAAGCCCGAAAAGCCAAGGAATGCCCATCCAATACCAGTAAACGTCTTTTACTCATGTCTGTAGGTTATCAAGAACCCCGGAGGTAAGAATGGATCGGGATAATCTGGGCCCTGCTATCGAGAAAATGGGCATTACGTTTTCTGAACTCAGCGCCGAACATGCGGTCGGTATCATGCCGCTGGAAGGTAATACCCAACCGTTTGGGATACTGCACGGCGGAGCCGCGGCTCTCCTGGCGGAGTCTGTCGCGTCTTTTGCTGCTTATCAGTGGGCTAAACAGTTCGGCAAAAGCGCCGTGGGAGCGCATCTGGACATCACCCATATCAAACCGGGAATCAGCGGCCGCATCATCTGCACCGCCGATGCGGTTCACCTGGGACGACGCACCGCGGTGTACCGTTTTGACAACACCAGCGAGGACACCGGCAAGATTATCTCCACCGGCCTCATGACTTGTTACCTGGTGGAACAGCCGAATTAATCGCCGAGCTGGTCAATGACCGCATCAGCCACTTCCCGCATGGACAGACGGCGATCCATCGACGTTTTTTGAATCCACCGGAACGCTTCCGGTTCGGTCAGTTCCATCTTTTCCATCAAGAGACCTTTGGCGCGGTCTACCTGTTTGCGGGTGTTGAGCCGGTCTTGCAGGTCAGCAATGGAATCTTCCAAAGAGAGTAGCTCCTGGTGGCGTGACAGAGCGACCTCTACGGCGGGCAATAAATCCTTGGGGTCAAACGGTTTCACCAGGTAAGCCATAGTACCGGCATCCTTGGCGCGTTCGATGAGTTCCTTGTCGGAAAAAGCGGTGAGCATCACGATGGCACAGGGGGCTTCCTTCATGATTTTTTCGGAGGCCGCAATACCATCGAGCTTCGGCATTTTGATGTCCATGACTATCAAGTCAGGTTCCAATTCCAAAGCCAAGGTTACGGCTTCCTCGCCATCGGCAGCTTCGCCAACCACGTCGAAATCGTTTTCTTTCATAGTTTCGACAATGTCGAGGCGGATTAAGGCCTCGTCTTCGGCCACAATTACTCGCCGGTGCTCTTTGGTGTCCTTTGGTGCAGATGCCGTCTTCGCCATCTCTTCAGATCCCCCTTGTAAGTGGACTCGATTTGCTTTTCTCGTTAGATACTTTAGTATATATGAAGTCTTTGCGGCGGTTATTTACCTAACCTTCACAGAGAATGCCCTGGTAGCCCAACTGGTAGAGGCGGTCGGCTCAAACCCGGCTTGTTAAGGGTTCGAATCCCTTCCGGGGTACTACACGTTTCGTTGCAGTACCAACAAAATCCATGATATTGTGATTTGAAAACGGGTCGCGGGGGATACCCAGCGGATAAGCAAAACAGAGTCGGTGCCTTACTCACCCATAATGGTGATTTCGTCAGGTTTTTGGGGTAGGACTTTGCGAATGTAGGAATCGATGGCTTCGTGTAAACTGACCTGTTCCCCGCGGTTTTCCGACAGGTACCAGCGGTGATCCAGAATCTCATGAAACACCTGAGCCGGCTCCAGCTTTGACAGCAATTCCTCGGGAAGAGCCGCCAAGATTGGCTCGTATACTTTCGTCAGCCACCGGTGCGCCACCACGTCAAGCGGTACGTTTTCGAGATGATTGAGCATTCGGAAAGTCTGCATATCGTTAATCATGCGCCGCCCCTGATTTTCCTGAACATCGAGGCCGGTCAGGCGCATCACCTGGCGATGGTAGTGTCCGGAATCCACAACCTTAGGCTGAATCAGCAGTTGGCGAGCTCCCTCCGCAGTGTCGGTCTTCATCTTAAGTTCCCCTACATCAAAGCCCAGATCATTCAAACGACGAATGCGATCCTCGATACGCCAGGTTTCATCCGCATCGAAAGTCTCTACAGAGGTCAGTTCATCCCACAAGGCGTCGTAGCGGTCTTGGAGCAGGTTACCGATTTCAACGGTGTCAGCGGCTTCGTCAAGAGTGCCCCCGGCCTGGAGATCCATCAGCTCACCGATGATGTTCACTCGAGCTATTTCGACATCGTAGGAACGTTGCCCATAGGTCAAGCCCTCAGGATGCAACTCGCCGGTTTCCGCATCGACCAGATAAGCGGCAAATGCTCCGGCGTCACGCCGAAATAGTGTGTTCGAAAGAGAGACATCTCCCCAATAGAATCCCAGCAGATGCAACCTGACCAGCAGCACCGCCAGAGAATCGATGAGGCGAGTGGCGGTATCGGGACTCATGTTTGCGTTGAACAAAGTCCGGTAAGGCAGGGAAAACGGCAGGTGGTAGGTCACCAGGGCACTATTGAGTTCTTCCCCGGCTGCGTCGGTACGGTGGGTGACGTGAGCTAACGGTTGCACCACCGGCTGTTCCAAACGCACCAAATCGCGCAACAGGGAATACTCGTGACGTGCCTTTTCCTCCGAAATTTCTTTCACCGCGAGGATTCTCGGTCCGAGGTTCACAAAACGCACAACGTGTCGTGAAATTCCATGCGGGAAAGAGGCGATATAGCGCTCTGGCCATTCCTTCAAGGGTAATTCCCAAGGCAAATCCAGTAAAGCGGGTTCCGCGGTGGCCGCGGTCACTGAGAACGTCACTCCCCTAGTGTAAGCTAAGACAATAATTAATTATTGATTCCAAACTGAAATTTATCTGAGAAAGTGAAGTATTTGATGAGCCGAAAAATTGGGTTTGACCACGACTTATACATCAAAATGCAGTCCAAACATATCGCGGAGCGTCGCCAGGAAATCGGGGGGCGACTCTACCTAGAGATGGGTGGCAAGCTCTACGACGATATGCACGCCTCCAGAGTCCTGCCAGGGTTCACACCGGACAACAAAATTTCGATGCTACGCCAGTTAAAGGACGAAATTGAGATTTTGGTTTGTGTCAGTGCCTTGGATTTACAGCGGCAAAAACGGCGTGCTGATTTGGATATTACTTACGAAGATGACGTGCTGCGGCTCATTGACGTGTTTCGCGAAGGAGGTTTCCTGGTCGAAAACGTAGTGATGACCCAACTCGCGGACGACAACGCCCTGGCTTTCGCGTTCAAGGAGCGCCTGGAAAGACTGGGGTTGAAAGTCGCTAGACACCGCATTATCGAGGGGTATCCCTCTAATACAAAGTTGGTTTTGTCCGAGGACGGTTTTGGTCGGAATGACTATGTGGAGGTCAGCCGTGACCTTATCGTCGTTACCGCCCCCGGTCCGGGCTCCGGCAAACTGGCAACCTGCCTCTCTCAGGTCTACCACGACAATAAACGCGGTATCGAAGCCGGCTACGCCAAGTTTGAAACCTTCCCAATTTGGAACCTGCCGTTGGAACATCCAGTGAACTTGGCTTACCAAGCCGCCACCGCGGACTTGGAGGACATCAACCTCATCGACCCCTACCATTTGGCGGCACACGGCGTGCAGGTCACCAGCTACAACCGCGATACAGAAACGTTCCCGCTACTGAAAACTATGTTGGAACAGCTCACCGGTAAATCTCCCTATCAAAGTCCTACTGACATGGGAGTTAATATGGCGGGCTACTGTATCAGTGACGACGAGGTGTGTCAGGAAGCCGCGCGTCAAGAAATTATCCGGCGCTACTATAAAGCGCTGGTTGAACAAGCCCGGGACGGCCGGGATTCCGAGGAATCAACTCGTATCTCGGTGTTGATGGCGAAAGCGGGCACCTCCACTTGGGAGCGTCACGTGGTAGGTGCCGCCCTGGAAGTTGAAGCCGCCACCAACCAGCCCGGCAGCGCTATTGAACTACACGATGGCACGATTATCACCGGCAAGACCTCGGCTTTGCTGGGCTGTTCCGCCGCGATGCTACTGAACGCGTTGAAATATCTGGCAGACATCGATCCGGAGCTGGACCTGCTGTCTCGCGAGTCGATTGAGCCTATCCAAACCTTAAAGACCCAGCATTTGGGCTCGCGCAATCCCCGCCTGCACACCGATGAAGTACTGATTGCCCTGTCCGTTTCCGCCGGGACTTCTGCCGAAGCCCGCGCCGCCCTGGGTATGCTCAAGGAACTCGATGGCACGAACGTACACACGACCACTATCTTGGGGTCGGTGGACGAAGGGATCTTTAGAAACCTCGGAATCCAAGTCACTTCGGAACCCAAGTTCCAGCGCAAGCGCCTGTACCGTAAACGCTAGACCTGCCCTAACCGCGGATTACCGCTAGCTTACAGAAAGCAATTCCGGGTGAGCCCATGCAGACTCACCCGGAATTGCGAACGGCTCTGTTTCAGCGTTTAGAACTCGGTGATGACCGAACGGATGACCTCACCGCGCATGAGCTGTTCATACGCTTCGGTAATCTGATCCAAACGGATGCGCTGCGTGACGATGTCGTGCATATTAAGCCGTCCGTCCACCGCCAAGTCCGCATAGTAGGGAATGTCGTGCTTCGGGTTCGTCGCGCCCATCCACACGCCCTTGAAACCGCGCTGCATAAACAGCAGGTTGATGGGGTCGATCTCCAAGGAAACCGTGGCGTCTGGTTTCGCCAAGCCGATGCAGTAGGCGGTGCCGCCCTGGGCCAGCATATCCCAGCACTGTTTCATAGTTTCCGCAAACCCGATGGCCTCAAAAGACTTGTCCACCCCGCCGCCGGTGATGCGGCGAACGGCCTCAACCGGATCTTCTTTTTTGGCATTGACCACGTGGGTGGCGCCGAACTTCTTGGCGAATTCGAGCTTGTTGTCGAACACGTCGATGGCGATGATGGTGCGGGCGCCGCACACCCGCGCCCCGGAGATTACATTCAGTCCGATACCGCCGGTGCCGATGACCGCAACCAAATCTCCCGGCTGTACTTTTGCCGAGTTCTTTGCCGCCCCGAAGCCGGTGATGGTGGCGCAGCCGATGCAGGCCGCTTCAGCCATATCTACCTGATTATTCACCACCGCCAACTGATTTTGGTGAATCAGGGACTTGGAAGCGAAGCCGCCAATCCCCAGTGCTTGGGTAATCGGACGCCCATCAGGGAACTTGAGACGCGGCGGCTCCCCCGGCTGGCGCACACATTCTTCCTGGTGACGGCAGGAATGCGCTTTTCCTCCCATACACTTATCGCAATGACCGCAAATTTGCTCCAACGTGGCCACCACGCGATCTCCCGGTTTAATCCCCACGACCTCCGGGCCGACGGCTTCTACCGTACCGGCGACTTCGTGGCCTAAAACAGCCGGAAATTCAAACATTTTGTCGTCGTCTTCCACCAGGTGCAAGTCTGAGTGGCACAGACCGGAAGCCTCGATATTGACCAGCACTTCGGCTTTGATGGGATCATCGAGGATGAGTTCTTCGGGCTTAGAAAACCCTTTACCAACACCATACGCGATGGAGGCGCGAATCTTTTGAGGCATGACTTTCTCCTTTGATAGTCCGGTGAGTACTCGATTGAATTCTCCAACCTCACCACCAATTCTTGCGTCCCTCCGCTTATTTTCAAGGGACCGGAGTCCCATTTTTATCAATTTATTTAACTACATTTCGTAAATAAGGATTAACTCGCTCATTTTCTCCGCTTTTGCGTAGCTGTATTAGTACACCAGGGCCAGCTCGGACCAGTGCGTAGTGCCGCGGTTAGATAGCATCTCTCGTTTCATAGTCCAGTCCGGGGCGGCTTTCAGTCCCGCCAGACCCAGCCCTACAGAGCCCTCTCCCACCGCCGCGTTGACCCGGTCAATAATTTTTCCCCGCCGTTGAGCTTCCGGATCCGGGGCAAACATGGGTAGCGGCTCTTGCGGGTCAGGTTTGCCCAGGTCTGTCAGGCAGATGCCCGCCCGCACGTAATCCGCTCGCGGATCGACTTGTCCCAGCAGAACTTTCGCGGCCGCTTTCAGGACTGTCACCGGGTCGTCAGTGCGCGGGTGTAGCGGAGCCATCCCGCTGATTCGTGAGAAAGGCTCCTTGTACCAGGCGGTAGAGGCAAAAGCCCACAGAGCCCCGGCGGTCATCTGTTGGCGGCGCAGACGGCGCGTCACATTTTGGGAGTAAATGGAGAGGACCTGATAAGCCTGCGTGACTCCGCGCACCGGCGTAGAAAATGAACGCGAATACATGACCTGATAAGTGCGCACCGCATCCCGTTCAATAATTTCGATACAGGGCACCCCATTGAGTTCCAGCACTGTTTGCTGCAGATTTACGTTGAAACGGCGGCGAATTTCGCTGGGGTCAACTCTCTGTAGTTGCAACGCATCCGTGATTCCCAGAGCCTCCAGGCGCTTTTTGAGGCGTCGCCCCACTCCCCATAAGTCGCCGATTTCGGTACCGCGTAGAATCCGGTCGTGCTGGGCTGGGGTATAAGCGTCCCAGCTGGCCACCCCGCCCAGGGCCGGGGTATGTTTGGCGCCGTGGGAAGCGAGTTTTGCCAAAGTCCGGGTCGGGGCGATTCCAACCGAAACTGGCACCCCCAGGTCGTGCAGGATTCGGGACCGTAAACTGCGGGCTATACCTAGGAGCTCCGCGGGTCTGCCGTAGAGCGTCAGGAATGCCTCATCGATGGAATAGACCTCTACCGAGGCGGAAAACTGGCGCAAGATTTCCATGATTCGCGCCGAGATAGAGCCGTAAAGTTCGTAGTTACTAGACCGGGCTACCACGCCGCAGGCCTCGGCCCACGCCCGGATTTGAAACCACGGCATGCCCATCTTAATGCCCAAGGCTTTCGCCTCCCGCGAGCGCGCCACCACGCAACCGTCATTGTTAGACAACACCACTACCGGACGCCCGGAAAGCTCCGGATGAAAAATCCGTTCGCAGCTGGCAAAGCAAGAATCGACGTCTACCAAGGCAAAGCGATGCACCAGCCCGCCTTGGCGTTCCTCCGTCTCACGGGTTATTTCCCCGCGGCTGGGGGCGCGTTCTTCGCGGCAGTCCCCTGGGCTCAGAGTCGGTGCAGACATCGCGTCACCACCCCCCAAATTTGCAATTCGGAGGGGTGCAGTATGGGATAGGTCGGATTAGCGGGGTGCAGTTCCGGGCCGTGAGCCCCAAAGTGCAGGCGTTTCACTGTCATTTCACCGTCAATAACAGCGATAACGACATTGCCGTCCCCTGCCTCTAAGGAACGGTCCACAATGAGTTCGTCTCCATCGCTGATGCCCGAGTTAATCATGGAGTCCCCCGCGACCCGCACCAGGAAAGTCGCGGGTCGATTGCGGATAAGGTGTTCGTTCAAATCAATGTCGCGGTCAAAGTAATCCTGAGACGGTGAAGGCCACCCTGCCGGCACCAAATCCGGCGCAAAAGGAAGGCCGGGGTGCGGCGCTGACTGCGCTAATGCGTAGGGGCGCCACGATTTCACAGACCGCACATCATCGAACATATGTTCGATTTTAGCATGTTTTGTCCCGTTTGGTCAGTAAGCCAAAAATTCGCGGCAAGCCCGAGGGCCTACCGCGAATTTACACTGAAAGCGCCTAGCTGTTAGGCAGCTGCCGAAACCAAATCCAATCCCAAGAAATCCAGAGCCCGGACCCGGCGAGCACCGCCCTCGTTCAAGTCACGCAAAGCCGACTCAATCATCGGATCGTGGCGGTAAGCGTCAAACCAGGGACGCGCCACCTCGGACAGAATCGACCGCGGGGACAAGTTAAGCGCTTGACGATCAGAGTTACGGTCAAAAAGCGACCAAGTCAGATGATGTATAGATTCATTCATATTCATTATGTTTACCTTCTTCCTCTTCATCTTCTGAGGGACGGACGCATAGGTTGCGTCGGTAATCCCCCGCAGTAAAACCCCCTTGGAATTACTGCTTCAATATGACCATTATACCGTAACAATCGTAAAATCGCTGTTTAAACTGGGTTAGGACCAGGTACAAGTTTATTTTTCGGGCTTTTTTACAGTATCGGCAGTCGTGTTTGTCTCGGCTTCGGATTCGGCGTCACAAGAGGATTGTCCTCGGTTAGGCTCTGTGGGTGGCGTTTCCGGTGAATCCGGGACGGGGTGTGGAGCCTCAGTCAGGACAGCAGGCAGTTTGCGGCGCCGAGCCCCCGCGAACACGGCTAGTCCCACAACGGCGATGACGCCAGCGACGACTTGGAACCAGCGGACTCCCCCGGCCACCGTGTACTGGTAGTCGATGCGCACAAACTCTAGGAAAAACCGTCCCAAACTGTACAGGAACAGGTACAGACCAATGATTTCCCACGCACACAGGCGTCCCCAGGACTGACCGGTCGCGAGGCAAACATTGACTTGTTGGGCGAACTCGGAATCATGGGAACGCTTGCGAATCATTTCATACAGCAGCAAGATACCCATGGCCAAAAGGTTCCAGATAATTTCATAGAGGAAAGTTGGGTGGAACAGGGTTCCGGGGGCTGTGTTGGCCGGAGCCATCTGGGGGCTAATCTCTAGCCCCCAAGGCAGGGTCGTAGCTTTACCGTAGACTTCCTGGTTAAAGTAGTTGCCCAGACGGCCTAAGGCTTGGGCGGCCAGAACCGTGGGTGCCAGGGCATCTAAGAACACCCCCAGGGGTTGCTTCTTGAAACGCAGGAAGCACACGGCGGCGAGGAAGCCGCCGATTAGACCACCATAGATGGCCAAACCGCCTTGCCAGATGGCAAAGGGTTTCCACCACGGAATACCGGGGCCAAAGTAGTCGCCGGGATAGGAAAATACCGCCATAGCCCGCGCCCCGACAATACCCAAGAGGCAAATCCAGATTCCGATGTCGCCCACCAGTTCGGGCTTGCCTCCGCGGGCTTGGTAACGCTTGGAGGTCCAAAAAATCGCCAGCGCCATACCCAAGATAATCCAAAAAGCATACCAGCGGATTGTGAGCGGCCCGAGGCTGAGCAAAATCGGCGAAGGCGGGGAGGGAATGCTGGCACGAACAGCGGAAAAAAGGTAGCTGGAGGAAAGTGGTGCCGAAAGTGCTGCGGCAAAAATCAGGGAGGACATCAATCGTGCCCCTCGGCGTTATGACGATAGCGGGAGGCTCGGTCAGGCCGCAAAGCGGGATGCTGCGCCGCGGAAGTCATCTTGCGCAACAGAGTCACGGGATCCGGGGAACGCACCAGCGCCTCGCCGACCAAGATAGCGTCAGCCCCGACTCGGGCATAGTCAAAAACTTCCTGTGGGCCGTGGACCCCGGATTCGGCCACCACGGTGATGTCGGGAGGAATCACGTCAATAGTTTGCTCGCACATGGACAGGTCTACCGCACCCGTTTCCCGGTCCCGGGCGTTGATGCCGATGAGGCGCGCGCCGGCAGAAATGGCTTGGCGCGCCTCCAAACGAGAATGACATTCCACCAGGGCGCACATACCCAGGGAATGCGTCCGTTCCACCAATGCTTCCAGCACCATAGGCTCAAGCAAAGCCACCATCAGCAGCACCATGTCCGCACCCATCGCCCGCGACTCGTGAATCTGGTAGGGAGTGACTACGTATTCTTTCCGCAACATCGGCACGTCCAGTGCGCGGCGGACCTGTACAAAGTCTTCGGTGGTGCCCAGGTAGTTGGGTCGATCAGTAACCACGGAAACCGCTACTGCCCCGCCTTCGATGTATTCTCGGGCCAATTCCACCGGATCTTCAATGGGATTGAGGAAACCGGCCGTCGGAGTCTGCCGTTTAATTTCCCCCATAATGGCCACAAAACCGGGTCGGGAGTGCAGCACCGCCAGGCCGTCTTTTGGGCTGGGAGTGTGGCGGGCCTGTTCTTTCACAAGTTCCAAAGGCAGGGTGGCCTCACGCAGGGCCACCTCGGCTTTGGCTTGGCGATAAAACTCCTCATACGTCAGCATCAGTGTCCCACCGTCTCTATCGGCCGGTCGCCGGGTCCGCACGAGGGTGGGGCGACATCGGCGTCCAATCGCGCTGGTTCGATGACTCCTCCAGCATCAAAGCAAGACCTGGTGCCGGTATGGCAAGCCGCACCTACCTGTTTGACCTGGAGCAGCAACGCGTCTCCATCACAGTCAATCTCGATGTGGCGCAGGAATTGAACGTGACCGGAAGTATCGCCTTTGCGCCAGTACTCCTTACGGCTGCGCGACCAGAAGGTGACCCGCCCCTCGGAGAGTGTGCGCGCCAAAGCCTCATCGTCCATATAGCCGACCATGAGCACACGCAACGTGTCAAAATCTTGGATGACCGCAGCAAACAGCCCCTGAGCATCACGTTTCAGACGCTGGGACACATCATCGGGTAATTCGGTCACGGAATTATATTGCCAGCTGACGGGATATTTACCCAAATCGCTGAGAGCAAAATTAATTTTCAAAATGAAAAGAGCAGTTACTCGTCACGAAACAAGGTCGCAAAAATTTCACGCTTTACCGCAAAAACTAGCGAATCGGGAAGCCCGCCGCGCTGAGAGCCTGTCTCTTATACACATCTGACGCTGCCGACGAGCGATCTAGTGTA